>OLZE01001510.1_pt1 | contig 11353 bp, 7 predicted proteins | sample 1674091 | NCBI WGS metagenome assembly OLZE01 (sample SAMEA103958143, study PRJEB25191) | human gut metagenome | biome: human-associated habitat [ENVO:00009003]; feature: intestine environment [ENVO:2100002]; material: feces | place: Germany | collected 2013/2015
ATGATTTCCTGTTCTGCCTTCGATCCCTTAAAAACATCTCTCCCCTCCTTAAACAAATTACCGCCGAACTAGCTACATTCATACACGACAAACAAGATCGATACATATTCACGGAAATAACCTCGGGCACCAAAATGCAGGATGTAGCCAAACGTTGCGATATATCCTACGACAGATTGTGCTACCGGTATAAAAACATAGTACTCCGATTACAAGAGAGCACCGGATTTCTGGCTGAATATAAGAAAACAATCAAGTATCAGGATCTGGAGATAGAGCGTTTACGGCTCGAGAACAGGAATATGGAATACGAGTTGAAAAGCCTGTACAAAAAGGCACTTGAAAGCGGTTTGTATATCGAATCTCCCCGATCACTCGTCTCCATACCCCAAAGTGCCGCCAAACGGATATGCCAACCCATCACTAACCTCACCTTGTCTCCCTATATCCGCAAGTGCCTCGCGAAGCTGGAAATAGAAACCATAGAAGATCTGTTACGCTACGCGAAGAAAAAAGGCCTCGACTCATTATTGGATATGCCGGGCTTCGGTACCCTTGGTTTGGATCAGTTGAAGTTCCAGTTGGAGAAGCACAAGATCCTAAATAAAGCGGGGCAATCCGAGCTCTATCAATATATCATAAATGATCCGGATTATTAAAAACACCTGTTCCATCTACCGATCATCTTACGAGATGTAAAAATTATTCCCCAAAAAGAAGTACTTTTGTAATCTCTATTTAGTTAGCAAACAGAAGGTATGAAGATTGGTTCAATAGATTTAGGGGAGCGTCCGGTATTCTTGGCGCCTATGGAGGACGTGACGGATATCTCGTTTCGTTTGATGTGCAAACGCTTCGGAGCGGACATGGTATATACGGAGTTCGTATCGAGCGACGCGTTGATCCGCAGTGTGAACAAAACACAGCAAAAACTAAATGTCTCCGATGATGAGCGTCCGGTCGCTATCCAGATTTACGGCAAGGACGTAGCCTCGATGGTAGAGGCCGCACGTATTTGCGAGGAAGCTCGTCCGGATATTTTAGATATAAACTTTGGTTGCCCCGTAAAGAAAGTAGCGGGCAAGGGAGCCGGGGCCGGCATGCTACGCAATATCCCGTTGATGCTGGAGATCACGAGAGAGGTGGTGAAAGCCGTGAACATCCCCGTCACCGTGAAAACCCGTTTGGGATGGGATGCCGACAACCGCGTTATCGTGGATCTGGCCGAGCAACTACAGGATTGCGGTATCGCCGCCCTCTCCATCCACGGACGTACACGGGCGCAAATGTACACGGGCGAGGCGGATTGGACCTTGATCCGTGCCGTAAAAAATAACCCTCGCATGCAAATCCCTATCATCGGGAATGGCGACGTGACTTCCGCCGAGATATGCAAGCAGCGTTTCGAGGACTATGGCGTAGACGCCGTAATGATCGGTAGGGCTAGCATAGGCCGCCCTTGGATCTTCCGGGAGGTAAAACACTATCTTACGACCGGGGAATTATTGCCACAAGAGCCTTTCTCTTGGTATCTGGATATCCTAAAAAAACAAGTGGAGCAAAGCGTGGAACGATTGGACGAGCGTAGGGGAATCTTACATATTCGCCGTCATCTGGCAGCTACTCCACTCTTCAAAGGTATTACCGATTTCAAGCAAACACGGATCGCCATGCTACGTGCGGAGACTGTTAACGAATTATTCGAAATTATGAATAACATTCCTAAAAAGTACGGAATTTCAGAATAACAAGCTTGATATATATCAAATTGAAACCTATTTGCGATATCTTTACAATAAAATGTTACAAATACTATTGACGCATATTATAAAACCCCTTATATTTGCATCGAGTTTTTTTCATAGTATTTTAGATCTAAGGTTAACAAGTCTTTGCAAGGGGGGAATCGTGAGATTGTTTCATTGAGGAGCAAAAAAAGCCGCATCCATATTGGGACTAGCGGCTTTTTTGTTTTTCCGGACTCTATATCCTAAATCAAGAAACTTATCGTATCTTTGTCAATAGGTCACATTAAATATTTGGCACTATGAACCAGACTATTTATCCCAGTCGGTATACAGAATTTCGAGAAGATTCGCAAGGACGGAGATACCCATAAACTGGCCTCCTCCCTCGAACTGACCTATGATGAAACACACTCCTTGCTGAGAAAGCGTTACGACGGCTATCATTTCGTAGCCAACGTACCGGGTATCTATAACCCTTTCAGCCTGCTGAATACCTTTAAATATATGCGGCCTGAAGATTATTGGTTCGAGACCGGGACACCTTCTTATTTAGTAGAGTTACTCAAGCACACCCATTACGACCTCTATGAGCTGGCAAATACCGAGACCGATGCCGATGTGCTGAACAGTATCGACTCAACCTCTAGCAATCCTGTCCCTGTTATTTACCAAAGCGGCTACCTTACGATCAAGGATTATGATTCTCGCTTTGGTATCTATAAACTAGGATTTCCCAATTTAGAGGTAGAAGAAGGCTTTGTCAAATACCTGCTTCCTTTCTACACCAGTGTTAGCGCCCCAAAGACTCCTTTCGAAATCGGGCGTTTTGTCCGGGAGGTGGAATAAAAAAGCCTATGTTTTCGCACACACGCTATACATTATTCGAAATAAACCCTTACATTTGCGAAAAACATAATACTATACCACCATGAGTAAGAAAGTCATAACTTTCGGAGAGATCATGCTTAGGCTGGCTACTCCGGACTATTTACGCTTTTGCCAAGCCAATCAGTTCAACGCTACTTTTGGCGGAGGGGAAGCGAATGTCGCCGCCTCACTCGCCAACTATGGCATAGAGACTGAGTTTGTAACCCGTTTACCCCAAAATGACATCGCCCGTGCCTGCGTTATGGAATTACGCAAACAGGGTATCGGAACTTCCAAGATCATTTACGGAGGGGAACGGTTAGGCATTTATTTTCTGGAGACCGGAGCGGTCGCTCGTGCCAGCAAGGTGGTATATGACCGGGCTCATTCTTCCATCGCCGAGATCCGACCGGGGATGATCGATTGGAACGAGGTATTCAAGGATGCCTCTTGGTTTCACTGGACAGGTATCACGCCAGCCATATCCGAAGGTGCCGCCAACGTATGCTTGGAAGCGATACAGGCGGCAAACCGATTGGGCATCACGGTATCCTGCGACCTCAACTACCGGAAAAATCTCTGGAAATACGGTAAGACAGCCCATGAGGTCATGCCGGAACTAGTAGCCGGATGCGATATCATCCTAGGAAACGAGGAAGATGCCGAGAAAGTCTTCGGTATCAAGCCCGAAGGTTTTGACGCCGCCGCCACGGAAGGCGAGGTACACGCCGCCTCTTTCCAGTCGGTATGTACCCAATTAATGGCTCACTTCCCACGTGCCCGGAAAGTTATCATCACGCTAAGAGGCTCCATCAATGCCAATCATAACACATGGGGCGGAGTGCTATACGCCGACAACCGGTTGTACGAATCCCGCCGGTATGACATCACCCATATCGTAGATCGTGTAGGTGGAGGCGATTCTTTTATGGGAGGCCTTATTTACGGTTTGCTCTCCTACCCCGGTGACGACCAGAAAGCCTTGGACTTCGCGGTAGCGGCTTCTTGCCTAAAGCACACAATTTACGGAGACTTCAACCAAGTAACCGTAGAGGAAGTAGAAAAACTCATGTCCGGCGACACCTCCGGCCGTGTCTCCCGCTAATTTTCAATTCTCAACTTTCAATTTTTAATTCCCAATATGGCTCAATTCAATAAAATACAAACATTACAGGCTATCATCCAAACCGGAATGGTGCCCGTTTATTATAATAAAGAGGTAGAGATCGCAAAACAAGTTGTAAAAGCGTCAGAGCCTTCGAGTTTACTAACCGGGGAGATTTCGCCCACGAGGTATTTGGCGAGCTGGTAAAATACGCCGCCAAGGAATGCCCGGAATTAGTATTGGGCGTAGGTTCTATCGTAGACCCGGCCACAGCCGCCTTATTCATACAGCTAGGCGCAAACTTCGTAGTCGGCCCGTTGTTCAACCCGGAGATAGCGAAGATATGTAACCGTCGCCTCATCCCTTATACGCCCGGCTGCGGTTCCGTATCCGAGATCGGCTTTGCCCAAGAAACAGGTTGCGACCTTTGCAAGATATTCCCCGCCGGAAATGTAGGAGGTCCCTCATTTGTCAAGAACATAAAGGCACCCATGCCATGGACCCTAATCATGGCTACCGGTGCCGTGGAGCCGACAGAGGAGAATCTATCCGCTTGGTTCAAGGCCGGCGTGACCTGCGTAGGAATGGGATCCAAACTCTTCCCCAAAGAAGCGATAGCGGGAAACGATTGGCAATCCATTACCGATTTATGCCGCAACGCCTTATCTATCATTCAAAAGTATCGCCAAGTATGAAAAACTTTTTAGATCAAGATTTCTTGCTCCAAACCGACACGGCCCGTGAGTTATATCACGAGCATGCGGCGAAGATGCCCATCATTGATTACCATTGCCACCTAGATCCCCGGCAAATAGCGGAGAATCATCAATTCGAGGATCTTACGGAGATATGGCTTGGCGGAGACCATTACAAATGGCGGGCGATGAGAGCAAATGGTATCCCCGAGGAATACATCACCGGAGATAAGCCCTCTTACGAGAAATTCCTTAAATGGGCAGAGACGATGCCTTACACGATGCGAAACCCGCTTTATCATTGGACACATCTGGAACTTAGCCGTATATTTGGAATCCATAAAGTCTTGAATCCGGCTTCCGCCGAGGAAATCTACGCAACTTGTACGGATAAACTGCGTACCCCCGAATATCGTGCGCAAGCCATCATGAAACGGATGAACGTAGAGATTGTTTGTACGACCGACGATCCTATAGACTCATTGGAATTCCATCAAAAAATACGTTCAAGCGGATGCCACACCCGTGTATATCCGGCATGGCGACCGGACAAGGTACTCGCTATCGATAATTTCAAGGCGCTAAATGACTATTTGTCCAAGCTGGAGGCCGCCGCCGATAAGACCATCCTCACCTACAAGCATTTATTGGAGGCATTACAAAAGCGGCATGATTTCTTCGCCGCCCAAGGGTGCCGGTTATCGGACCACGGGTTGGATACTTTCTATGCCGAACCTTATACCGAGCAGGAGATTGAGGTGATTTTCCTCAAGGCTCGTATGGGTAAATCGCTCACGGAGCAGGAAGTTCGCAAATACCGTTCGGCATTGCTATACGAATTGGCGGCAATGGATGCCCGGAGTGGATGGGTACAGCAATTCCATATCGGCGCAAATCGGAATAATAACAAACGGATGTTCAAGTTATTAGGGCCAGACACGGGTTTCGACGCTATCGATGATCAGCCGGTAGCTGTTTCCATGAACCGCTTTTTCAGCCATTTAGATCAAGAAGGGCTGTTAGCGAAAACGATCGTTTACAACCTGAATCCCCGCGACACCGAGTTGATGGTAGCCAATGCCTACAATTTCAACGACGGCAGTGTACCCGGGAAGATGCAATATGGAGCGGCTTGGTGGTTCCTCGATCAGATCAAAGGCATGGAAGATCAGTTAAACGCACTTTCCAGCCTCGGTCTTTTAAGCCGTTTCGTCGGTATGCTGACAGATTCCCGCAGCTTCCTGTCATATCCCCGCCATGAGTATTTCCGCCGGATCCTTTGTAATATGCTAGGCAATGAGATAGAGAAAGGCTTATTGCCCGCCTCCGAGCTTTCCTTCATTGGACAGATGGTGGAGGACATCAGTTACAACAACGCTAAACGATACTTTGATTTCTGATTATTGCAACCCGCATTGCAATGTTACTGCACGCCTGTCGCAGTAACACTGCACGTGCGTTGCAGTAAGGCTGCAACAGCTTTGCAACATTTTATTCACAAACACTTCATAAGACCTTCCACTATACTCGCACATATTACGCCTACTTTTGCGGCAGATTTAGATAAACACTAAAATACGCAAACATGAAACAACGGCTTTATGATTTCATCCCTGTCAAGCATCTATGCGTAGGGATGTCTTTATGTGGCATAGTGGCAGGTACCCAAACCGCTCAAGCTTCTCCCGTCTTCGGGCAATCATCGGGCTTAGAACTTCCGAGTCCCAGCATCTACCAACAAAGTACGAAACAGATTTCCGGTATCGTCAAAGACCAGGCGGGGATTCCTGTAATTGGCGCGAACGTGATCGTAAAAGGGACGACAAACGGAGTAATCACCGGGCTCGATGGAGATTTCCTACTGGAAGTTCCGGAAAACGCTACCTTAGAGATCAGTTATATCGGTTATATGACGCAAAGTATCCCGATAAACGGGAAAACGACCTTCAACATCATCCTAGAAGAAGATACGCAGAAATTGGATGAGGTAGTCGTACTCGGTTATGGAGCGGGGCAACGCAAACAAGATCTCTCCGCTTCCGTGGGCGTGCTGAACAACACGGAAGACCTGGTGGCCCGTCCGGTTACCTCTACCGAAAGTATGTTGCAAGGGCAGTTAGCGGGTGTTACCGTACAAGCGAACGGTGGAGACCCGACAGCTACACCCTCGATCGTGATCCGTGGACAGGGCTCACAGAATGGCGATAACGTATTATGGGTTGTTGACGGTGTCCCCGGCGCACCCATCGCTTCTATGAATGATATCGAGACGATTGTCGTCTTAAAAGATGCTGCCTCCGCCGCTATCTATGGAGCGCAATCCGGAGCCGGAGGTGTTATCTTGGTAACCACCAAGAAGGCGAAAGAGGGCAAGACCTCGTTGAGCTATGACGCGACTTTCGGTGTTCGTAAAGCTAGCAACGTAATCGAGCCGTTAAATGCGGAAGAGCAACTCGAGATGCGAAAACTGTCTTACGCAAACGCAGGGCTTACATTGCCGACCGGTTGGGACTTGACCAAGAACCCATGGGTAGGTACCACACGTACCAACTGGATGGATGAAATATTCCGCACCGCTTTCTACCAACGCCATAACGTAGCCTTGAATGTTGGTTCAGAGAATGCCTCCAACCGTGTTTCATTTGCTTACGATAATGATGAAGGTGTATTGATCAATACTTTCAACAAGAACCTTTCACTTCGTTACAACGGTAAATTCAAACTGAACAAATGGGTGACTATCACCGAAGACGTGGTTTGGAAAAACAACGAAAGCCGTTCAAAAGATACCGACAGTGGTTATACGGGAGTTGTCGCGGCGGCTATGTATATGCCTGCCAGCGCTACGGTTTACAATCCGCTGGATGGTACTTACGGTGGAACAACGACCGAAGACCCGGATTACATCGCCAAATATGGCTCCAACTTCGCGGATATCCACGGAGACGCTGTCAATCCGGTTCGCTTGCTGGAAGCGGAAAACCGCTATGACCGAACCAGCGACATCTGGAGTACGACCAGTCTGGAACTAGCTAATATCGTTACCGGCTTGAAGTTCACGAGCCGTTTCACTTACAACCTGAAGAATAATCTATATAAGAACTTCAGCCCGATCCGTGACGAGGTGGGAAAACCCTCCTTGACAAATAATCTGGATGAAACGACTTACCGTGCAGACGCATGGAAAACGGAAAACACATTGACCTACGACAATACGTTTAATGACATGCACACCGTGGGTGTCTTACTATCCACTACGGCCGATCATTACAGCAAGCGAGGATTAGAGGTTAATGGAAAAGATTTATCTGACGAATCCGCTTATTTACAATATCTATCCTATGCGAATTCCGTTTCCGCAACCGATTATTTGACCGGTCCTGACGCAAACGTATCCTTGATCGCCCGTCTGGCTTATTCCTTCAACGATCGTTACTTCGTTACAGCCTCTTGGCGTCGTGATTACGCAGGCCGTCTACCTAAAGATAATAACTATGGCGACTTTCCTGCCGTAACAGCCGGATGGAAAATCTCTAATGAATCTTTCTTCCCGAAGAGCGAGACACTGAATTTATTGAAGATCCGTGCTTCTTGGGGACGTGTCGGTAATCTAGGATCTATCGGTTATAATTACAAATCAGCTTTATTAGGTAAGAATTATTGGTCGGAGCAGGCACAGTACGGCGTAGAATCGAACAAGATTTGGGGTAACTTCGTCTATAACTCTACCGCATTAAATCCCAACTTAACATGGGAAACTTCCGAGCAATGGGACTTAGGTCTAGATGTGAACATGTTCGACAATCGCTTGAGCATGGCATTCGACTATTTCGACAAACGCACGTTCAACTTGATCCAGTCGCAAACGATGAACTGGCCGGGAACGATCGGTATCGATGCCATGTTAGTCAATCAAGGTGAAGTCCGCAACCGAGGTTTCGAGGCGCAAATCAATTGGAACCAACAGGTAAATAAAGATTGGTCGTACTTCGTTTCCGGAAACTTCTCTTATTTAAAGAACTGGGTTTCTGATATTGGCGTAAAGAACGCAGACGGAACTCCGGGCGTTTGGACAGGTATCACCAAAAATGATGCATATTTCGATGGTAGTTATCGTAACCTTCCATATATGTATCAAACAGCCGAAGGAGAACCGCTGGCCTCTTTCTATCTGATCAAGACTGACGGCATTTTTCAAAGCGACGCAGAGGCAGCCGCTTATGTAAACAAAGACGGAAAACGAATCCAACCGGACGCTGTAGCCGGCGATTTGAAATTCGTCGATGCCAATGGTGATGGAGTCATCAATGATGAAGACCGTCAATACTGCGGTAGCGCTACACCTAAAACTACATTCTCATTCTCCGGAGGATTCACTTGGAAGAAGCTTTCCGTAAGCGCTATGTTCCAAGGGGTCGCTAAGCGGGACTGGGATCCTGGTACGGGAGCTTATTTTTGGGGAAGCGGACCTTATGCGCAGGTGACGGTGTTTAAAGAGCATTTGGATTATTGGAGTGAGACAAATACAGGGGCTTATTATCCAAAACCTTATATTCATACAGCAGGAGGAGTGGTTCCTTTCCGTAATAAGACAATGACGCTTAGTGACCGTTATCTCCAGAGTGGTGCTTATTGTCGTCTGAAAAATCTGACAGTGAGTTATGATATCCCTGCCGTATGGACAAAAAAGGTAGGTTTACAGAAAGTGCAGGTGTTTTTCTCTGGTGAGAATTTGTTGACTTTTACCACTTTGAAAGGAATGTTTGACCCGGAAGCTATCTTTACCAAGAATGATTACACGGCTGAAGGTGGAAAGAACTATCCTATGAACAAGGTGATATCTTTTGGTCTAGTTGTTAACTTATAATTTGATGAATATTATGAAGAAAAGAAATATATTTTTGGGTCTGGTTTTGATGTTAGGTCTTACCGGTTGCTATGATTTGGATAAGATGCCTGAAGGGGTATTGTCTACGACGATTCCTTTTGCAAGTACGGGGGAAATGAGAAATTATCTGGATCAATTCTATCAGACAGGTAATTATAAATATGACTATGTCAGCTTTGGTGATGGAATGCGTGCGCAAGGTTTTGATGCCGGTGGTGGACAATATATTGCCGGGGCAGATACACATAGTGATAATATGGCTTCCAGTTCGGTTAGTACCCGTTTGGCAGGTGAAACGACATTGAGTAGTGCGGTCAAACTGCAAAATTATACAGCTATCCGTAATTTAAATTTTATGCTGTGTAATTTAGATAATTGTGTGGAAAAAGGATCTGCTGATTATAATCAGTATGTGGGTGAGGCTTATTATTTCCGCGCATGGTATTATTATCAGATGTTTATCAGCTATGGGCGCCTGACGTGGGTGAACACTCCGCTTGATCCTAATATGGAAGAAATGAAATTGCCTCGTGCTAACCGCACGATTATTGCCGACAGTATTTTGGCTGATCTGGATAAAGCGGTGATGTATCTCAATACTCAGAACAATAGTGCTACCATGCGGATTCATAAAGATGTGGCGCGTGCTTTGAAAAGTGAAGTGGCCTTGTTTGAAGGAACTTGGGAAAAATACCATAAAGCGAAAAATGATAAGTTTTTTGATTCTACGGTGACCGATGAAAAAATTCGCGATTATTTTAATCAGGCTGTTGCAGCTGCAAAAGAAGTGATGGATCGTGGCGTATGGGCCATTTATAATACTGGTAACAAATTGGATGATTATCGTCAGATGTTTCAGACTACAGATTTATCGGGTAATCCGGAAGTACTTTGGTATAAACAGTATGATGGAGATCAGATTGGTAATAATGTAAACCGTTACTTAAATCAAGGAGGAGGGAGTGTAGGTGTTACGGCTTCATTAGTGGATGATTATCTGACAATTGATGGTAAACCGTTTGTTGGTGATGAGCGGATTGAAGCGAAAAAGGTGTTCGGGAATGAATTGCAGCCGACTTTGCGTGATCCGCGTTTGTCACAGACTGTTTGCATGCCGGGGCAGCAATTACGTCCGGATGACAAGGCTCCTTATTATGTTGTACCGCCATTGATTGGTACTTCATCCTATAATCAGAATATGACTGGTTATTCTTTATTAAAACATGTGCAAATTGATTATACGGGCAGTCTGGATGCCGAGTTCAAGGGAGCCACACCGGCTATTCAGTTCCGTTATGCAGATATCCTGCTGAATTATGCAGAAGCTCTGGCTGAACTGGATGGTGTGGGGAATGCGCAGAAAATTATTGATGCCTTGCAACCTTTACGTGACCGTGTAGGTATGCCTCCGGTGGATTTTGACAGGGAGTATAATCAGGAAGCTGATTATGGTTTCCGCAATCTTGATAAGTATATTCAGGCTGTACGTCGTGAACGCCGGGTTGAAAAAGCCTGTGAAGGACGCCGTCAGGAAGATATCATGCGCTGGGCTGCTGCGGACGAATTAATAGTGGGCAAATGGCCGAAAGGTGCGCTCTTTGTGGGAAGTAATCTTGAGAACCATCCTGTATATGGTGATAAGTTAATTTATGATCAAGCTTCGGGAAATAATCTTTTCCTGACAGGCAAGCCCGGGGATCCGTTGCGCTATATTATACCTACGAATCCCGCAGGATATGAATCGGGTTGGAAATTTAATGTCAACCGTGACTATCTGTTACCCATTCAGACACGTATGTTAGGAGATTTGACCGGTGGTATGTCGGAACAAAATCCTGGATGGTAGGAATTATGTTAATAAAAAAAGATATGAGTAGAGTAACACCTGTGTTATTATATTCTTTGACGGGAGCAGTGGTGTTGTCATCGCTGTCTTCCTGCAAAGAAAAGAAATCTGAAGAGGTAAAAAAAACGATGAATGTAGTCTATATCATGTGTGACGACCATTCTTATCAGACGATCAGTGCCTATGACCAACGTTATATGCAGA
>OLZE01001518.1_pt1 | contig 11291 bp, 7 predicted proteins | sample 1674091 | NCBI WGS metagenome assembly OLZE01 (sample SAMEA103958143, study PRJEB25191) | human gut metagenome | biome: human-associated habitat [ENVO:00009003]; feature: intestine environment [ENVO:2100002]; material: feces | place: Germany | collected 2013/2015
AGATATCATTTTCACATTTTTTGGATCACGTAATTTTTGCATCATAATAAAAATCCCTGCTTTCAGTTGTAATTATACTAAATAATTATATCAGTCAAAATCTTTTCTTTCAACCTTTATCACAAATTTCCAACAATCCTGAAGTATGGTTTATCATTTGAATAAACATATTCCGCGCTCAAGAATTCGTGTATCCGGTATCTGACTCCAATTTCAGTAGTATCGCTGCCAGAAAAATATTCTGCCCGCAAACGCCATTTCGGCGTTATATCCTGTTCCAGGCGATAGACATTTTCTCCCAGCGGACTACGTCGCATATAACTGACTGTCGTTTTTCCGTGATGCAACGCATAACCGGCGGAAAAATCCCAGTCGACATCATCCAAAGTCACTCCGACCTCTCCGAAAATCTCATCCCGTTTTGATATGTATTTGCCAAAATGAGCGCGTCCGGAAATATTGTTCTCATTGCGCCCTATGTCACCGTAGCCTTCAAACCAGATTTTATATTCATCTGATTCCAGACGAATCCTTACCCCTGAATTAACTCCCGGCGTCAAAACTACGCTTGGACGCAGATTATGTCTTTTTACTTCAGGCTCTGCACTGAGTTCTGCCAGCAGTGATCTTTCCAGCTCTTCTTTATGCCTGCTGACATATATTACCGGCAGTCCCCTTAACTCCTGTGTTTTCTGTGCATAACGCTGTTTAATATTTAACAGCAGCAAATTGGGTATAGACTGAGAAACCATCTCATAATCAATACTTTGCACCAGCTGCCCTACAGGATAGACAACTACCTGTATAACGGTTCGCCTGTCTTCACGCACCACATCTACAGCAGCTCTGAATTCAGGCAGTTCAGCTTCAACCTTTTCCCTTACTAACCGGCGTAATACTCCACCGGCCCAGTCGGACGCATCTGCAGAAGAACCCTGCAAAACATCCTCCAGCTGTTTTTGTAATTCCGGCAGTTTCGACTGCAATAAAGCAGCCGTATTTTCTTCGACTCCCGAAAACTGTAAATCAACAAAAACATCATTTATCACTTCATTCCAGGGTGAAACCACCATTGTAACCTGCGTTTGTGTCCCCAGCTGCAACATTACCTGCTCCATCTGATATCCATTCAGGACTCTGTCCCCAACTTCTCCCAGAAGTCTTGTATATTCACTGCGCACAGGTTCTACTTTTTCTGTGTCCTTATCAAGCAGCAGCTGTTCAGCAACAGTCTGCATACTTGCCGACATCCGCTCTAAAAGAACCTTACTGGTAGAACCTCTGTCCAGGACATTAACGCTTACACTTTCAATAATGGCAGCATTTGCTGCCCGTGGCAGCAAACAAGCCAATAAAACTACAGCTAAAATTCTTACAATCTTCACGGCATACTACCGCCTGTTTTAGAATTGACCGCCGAAGCTGAAATGGAAACGTCCGCCCTGATCACCATAACCATAATCAAGCTTTACCGGTCCAAGAGGTGAGTTGATCCTTAAACCAACACCATAACTATATTTCAGCTCGCCCAAATCAAATGCTGTTTCACGGTCTTTGTCCCAGGCATAACCGCTGTCTACAAACAAAACACCCTGCACTTTTTTCACGATCGGCATTCTATATTCAACAGTGCCTTTCAGCATGCTGTTGCCTTTGAACTGGTCATCTTTATAACCGCGCAACGTCTCGCTGCCGCCCATTGAAAATCTCTGGCTAAGCGGCATATTGCCGCTGGCATAACCAGCTCCAAGCTGTACGGCAATGACATTTTCTGCGCCCTGACGATAGTAATAACGATAATCAACGGAGTATTTCGTAAAGTCAAAATCGCCGCCTAAACCAGCATATTCGATCGTATAGGCATTTCTTTTGCCTTCATGCGGATCATAAATATTATCGCGTGAATCATACACTCTGGCGACACCGATACTGCGGGTCAGGCCAAAATTCTTCTTACGTCTATATTCACCGTCATATTTAGGACCATCATATCTAGAGTCATAATCGCTGTTATTTCCCCAAGAATCCTCATAATACTGCGTGCTGTAACCATCAACAGCACCTTTGTAAATGTCGTCACGATTCTTTAACGTCAGGTAATTGCTGACATACTCGTTATTAGTCTTACGACTGAAAGTCAATTCCTGCCCACGACGTTTTTTGTCATAACGGGCAATTTCGTCGGCGTTACGGTCATAGTCTGCATATTCGTTGGTAACGTCGTACAAAGTAATTGTTGCGCTTGTTTCTTTACTGTCGATCCAAGGTTTTGTATAAGAGAACTCATAGTTCTTATTATCCGCACCGCCGAATTCCCAGCGAATATTAACTTTATCACCGGTACCACGGAAATTTTTATCACCGACTGATACCATACCGATAAATCCGTCCGCATCACTGTAGCCGGCACCGATACCAAAAGTACCGGTATTCATTTCTACAACGGAAATCTCAATCTCTACAGCATTAGGCTGCTGACCGGGGTTCAATTTGATATTAACATCTTCAAAATAGCCTAGATTATAAATACGCTGCATACTGCGGCGGGCATCCTTAGCATTAAAAGGTTCGCCTTTTTTCAGTTTCATTTCACGGATAATAACATAATCTTTAGTTTTAGTATTGCCCTTAATTTTAAAGTCTTCAACAATACCTTCATTTACGACCAACAGCAGGGTTCCGTCAGGCTGCATTCTGATATCTGCAACACGTGCTAAAATGTAACCCTCTTTATTGTATTCAGCTTCCAAACGCTGTACTTTTGCGTTTACTTCTCTGATATTGATCAGCTGATTTTTAGGAAGATCCAGTAAGCTTTCAATTTTTTCTGTAGAAATCTTTGTATTTCCTTCTACTGCCAGCTGCTGATAAATAGGATTTTCCATAACATGATAGGTAACCTGCACACCTTCCGGAACCTGCTTAAATTCAGGCTGCAGATCATAGAACCATCCCATATTATAAATAGCGTATAAATCCTTACCTAAACCTTCAGACGTCAAAGTCATACCAGGTTTAGTTTTTAAAACATTAATAATCTCTTCAGTTGGAGTCACATTATTACCGCTGACCATAATTTTAGTCACCAGCTGACCAAAATACGGTGCCGCAGCCTTTTCTATTTCTGCGGGAGGACGCATTGGCGGCTCTTCTTCACGGACTGCTGTAGTATTTGTCTGCGGGGCATTGGCAACAGCTTCCTGAGCAGACTTCGCCGCATCTTCTCTGGCAGCCTCTTTTTCAGCTTCCTGTCTGCTTACAGGACGTTTAGCCTCTTCCTGCTGTTCAGCATCACCAGCTTCAGCCGGCTGTTCTTCAGTAGTGCCTTTATAGCGAGGATCGGAAATATCTTCAGATGGCTTATTATGCATATAATAAACTGTCTTTTTCCCCTTTTTACTCAGTCCGCCTTTATCTTTTCCTTTGCCTTTTTGTGCTTTCTGTGCTTTTTCAAGAGCAGCTTTGGTAACAATCTGCTCTTTTCCACCGATAGTCATGGTTTGGTTTTCAACGACATCGGCCGCACTGTTTTCCTGCGCCCAAACAGGAGTCGTCAGCAAAAGCGCTGCCAGGCTCAAAGATAAGGACCGCAACATATTTTTTCTTCTCATCCAAAAATCCTCCCTAAACTAGTTAGCATCCCGTAAAGTTCTGCGCGCTTCACGCACAAGCTGCCGCATATCTGCAGTAGGCAACTCCACACTACGCTGCTGTTCTTTTACTTGCTCTTTCGGATACTCTGACGGTATCACTACCGTTTTCTGTTCTTGTTCTGGTTTATCTGTAAAAGTCGGCACCATTTTATTGGGAGCCGCCTCTGTTTGAGGCAAATTTTTCTGCAGCTCAGTTGAAGCCATAATTGCAGCGGGATTTTGCAACTTCACCCCAGGTTCTTCTACTGTTCCAGCATATAACCAGCCACCATAGCCAGCTAATACTACGATAGCCGCAGCAAGCAAAGCTAAACGCTGTCCAAACAGAAACCCAGCCGCGTTTTTCCCGCAAATGCTTAATTTCCGCTTCAGCCAGCATCAAGTCCAATTCACCGCGCATGCCGTTGTTTTCACGGAAACTTTTTTCAGCATTTTCTAAGCTGCTCTTAACATTGCGAATATGTTCACAAATGGATTTCGCCACCGTAAAAACCCCCTTCCGCGATTTTAAAATAATAAAAGATATATATATAATCACTAATATAAAAAATTTTTCACATAGCGAATTTTCTTAATATATGCCATATATAACGATTAAAGCTTATATAAGCAATTCTTGTTTTAAATAACGCCTGTTTTCTTTTATTAGCTTTTATTTAATTCGTTCATCAATCGTGAAAGCATACCTCTAACTCTGCGTACACCTTGTTTCTGCAGCCGATAAATGTGCCCCAGACTCACATCGATTGATGCCGCTAAATCTCCAGCGCTTTTATCTTCCAGATAAATACCTGTCAAAACCTGCTGTTCTTTTTGCGGGAGCCTTTCCATCGCCTGAGTTATCTTATCATTTAAAAAATGCCGCTCTGCCAACTCAAATGGAGTAGCTTCATTTGATACCAAACATTCAGACCAGGCAAGGCCTGCTGAATTTACTCCATCCAAAGACAACATCTGGCTGCCATATTCAGCCTGCAGAAAATCAAGCATTCTTCCTCGGATACGGTGGGAAGCAAAAATGCTGAAAGCAACACCGCGTGTATAATCAAATTTTTCAGCCGCTTCCAATAAACCTACCGTACCTTCCTGAATCAATTCCAGGGTCTGTGTTTCAGTAAGTCGGAAGGCCATTGCTATTTTAAAAACCAATGGCTGATAAGCAGTAATTATTTTCCTGTACGCGCTTTGATCACCATCAGCGCAGGCACGCCATAAATCAAGTTCTTCTTCCCGTTCCAGCAAATTGATTTTTTGTAACTCCGTTAAATATTGCTGCAGCATCTGCTTCCCTCCTTTCATTTCATTTAAAAGGTTAGCCGATATTCCAGGCCATACCAGTTCTCATTATTTTCATTTAAAGAATAATTTATATTCAAATGTTTACTGATCTCATACTGACCGAATACACTATGGTGCTCATTATCCATACTGGTAGTATAACCAACCATAAAGTTATCCGTCAAATATTTACTGAATAAAACATTATATTGATTACGTTCATCAGGTGTGAACTCACGGTTACGACGTGTATCCATTTCGATACCAGACCGCAGTTTTCCTGAATAAACCCTGAATTCATCAAGCCCCAGAGCCTCTTTAAAAATTTGTTCAACGTCACCAAATACCGCCATTTCCAAACCGGCAGTCATTAAATTCTGTAAATCATCGCTGTCGACACCTTCACTGCCGGTAGCTTCACGCTGGAGAGTCAGCATCCGCACGATCTGATCTTTGGTCAGCGGCGGCGAGGAATTGAGCTGTAGGTCCATTTCTTCAAGCGGTCCAGAAATACGCATTCCAATATCATAACGCTGGAACTTTGCTGTAGCCTCAAGATTCACCGTAGGCAGAACGCTTCCAGGTATAGGCCAGGCAGCAGAAGCAGAGCGAACTTTAAATTGTGTGCGCAAATAACTGATCGAACCTCGATCCGCACTGATTGTGCCACTTATATTAGTATACAATGTACTGCCCTGGATATGCAATCCTCCGGCAAGCCATAAGTCATATAAATATTTATTATACAAATGGATTTTCGGTCCAAGCGTTATCTGTACATCAAGACCAATATTACTTTCGCCTTCGCCAAACTCCGGTATTGTCGGCATATTGACGAGCACGTCATCAAAGCGCACTTCACCTTTAAGCAGCGGCCGATAACTAAAGCGAGGACCTTTTCCAGGAGGAGGCGGCGCGCTTCCTGCTTCTGGTCTCACAATGAACCTCTGCGGCGTTACTGTCAGATTGCCATTGATACGTCCTGTAAAAATATCAGAAGCTATTTCTGCGTTATCAGCAACCAGGTCAAGCTGATAAGCCTCACGTTCATTGGAGCGCAGCGCATAAGTACCGCTGCCTTTAAATGAACCCTTGCCAAGCTTGGCTGAAATATCTTTAAGCGCAACTTTATTACCTTCAAACTCTATATCTGTATGAATATTTTCAATAACAGTCTGTACATGTTTAAATTTCAAAGACCCATCAGGAATTTTTACAGCACCGTAAACCAAAGGTTCCTCAAGCGTACCTGCCAGTTTAACCTGCCCCTGCGTTTCACCTACGCCCCATTCCACCATTGGCGAAATGACCTGCAAAATACCCAGTCGCGCATTGTCCAGATTAAGCTGTACATTCATCTGCGCGTTAGGATCGCGCCGCTGTTCTTTTGATCTGAATAAATCCAGCGGTACATCACCATAGGCACTGGCCTTATAAATATCTTTATTTAACATCGCCTGCTCTATTTTCAGATTATCATTCGCAAGCGAAAGCATAGCTGTAAAGTCATCGAAGCCAATGCCGGCCACACTGCCGTTTTTCACTTCCACAGAACCGTTTCCTTCAGGATCCTTTAAGGTTCCATGCAGCTGTACGAACATATTTAGATCACCGGTAACTTCAACAGGATCTGACATAAACGCTGTTACCAACGCAGGATTAGCATCTACAGCACCGGCCTCAAGTTCCAGCTTCCCATTAGCCAGATCAACCTTGCCGCCGACAGCAACGATTCCCTTATCTGTAACGTCCTTTGTTTCCATCAGTTTGACATCATCAAAATACCAGACTTTATCCTGCAAATGACCTTTAAACTTCATTTCTTCATATTTAAGATCATTAATAGAAATATCATCCACCCAGACATCAACAAAAATACCTGATCCCGAACCATGCGGATTAATTGCAATTTCGCCCTGAGCCAAACCATCTACATTATAATCAGCTTTAGCCATTTTAAGTATAGACCTGACATTACCATATATAGCCACTATATTGCCTTGCAGCAATTTTTGCTCATGGTTATAATCAAGCTCTGCAGAAAGCACACCTTTAGGAGCCTGCTTAAATGATCCCAGCAAATGATTCTTTATTCCGCCGTCACTATCCAATTTGCATTGGATATCCGTCAATTCTTCGCCGTTAATCATAATAGATTTACTGCTGACGTCACCATGGAAAAATGGTTTCGACAAAGTGCCAGTCAAGGTACCATGTGCATTTGCATATCCGTCTAAATCAACAGTATCGTCATTAATCGGTAAAGCACTGAGATCAATGTCTCTTATATCAACTTTAAAATCAAGATTTTTTTCTGCATCCATTCGGCCATTAAGCTTGGCCTCTGTTGATAATGCAACAATATCACAGTCACTGATTACTAAATTATTGGCCTGATAACTGTAGTCGGTTTCAATCTTATCTATAAGATAACCTTCAGCACTGCCGTCGGTCAGCAAAAACTTACCGCTGATATCCGGCATCGTTAAAGTCCCTTTTACAAACATTATATTATTAACGTTACCAGTAAGCTTCACTTCCGGTGCTACAACCTTGATGAAAGGTTCGGCTCTTACTCCTGCTGTCTCAACATCCAAATCAAAAACAGGCTCTTCACCCTGGAGATTGATGCTGCCGTTTAAAACACTTTCACCTTGGGCCATTGTCACCTTGTAATTTTTCAGGACAACAATGTTATCCTGCATACTCAGTCCACCATGAGCTTCTTCAATTTCCAGTCCAGCTATATTGACCTGCTTCAGTTGAGTAACACCTGTAAAATCAACAGCATCCTCAGTTCCTGAAACATCAAATTGCACTGCTGCCAGACCGCTGCCCTGCTGGCCCATAAAATCAAGAACAGGTGCAATTGGGAAATCTGTTACGGATCCCTGCAGTTTAAATTCACCTGCACTGGAAACTGTTCCTTGAGCTAACAATGCTCCTGTTTCTGTAAACGCCGAAAAATTATTAATTTTAAGGCCATTTTGGTCAGCATCAATGTCAAAATCAACTTTTTGCAGCAGCAAATCACGCCAACCTAAACGCACCGTATCTGCGGCCAAGTTGACTTCAAACTTATCATCTTTAATTATGCCTTTCATAGCCATGCTGCCATCTACAGTAAAAACATCGTATGGTCTGTCATGCAACGGCGCAGTTTTGACATGCTCTACGTCAAGTGCTGCCACTACATTTCCGCTTCCAAGATCATATTCTGCCAGAAAATCAACTCTGCCTCCGCCAAATTCAGCACGTGCAGTATTTATCTGTGCCTTGTTATCAATGATTCTAAAAGGTACAGAAAGTTTTCGAACTTCTTCATTTTTTATTTTCAGTAAGTCGGCAGTCAGTAACCCGCGCCCCTGAATGTTATCCTTGTCCTTAAAATCAAGATCCCCATTAAGCTGTGCCGTCTGTCCATCTACAGTCAGTAAAAGTTTGTCTGATTTAACGGCTTTGTCATTAAAAGCAACCTTTCCGTCAATACCTACAGGAAATTCCTCATCTCCGTAAACAGCAACGCCTGTCAGTTTTTCCAAAACAACGGTGCCCGACATAGCGATATCTTCACCACTATTAGTCCACAAAAGATTAACATCCGCAACAGCACCCTGGAAATTTTTAACTTTTCCAAACTCTTCTGCTAAAGGGGCAAAAGCAGTTAAAGCAAAATGGTCGCTCTTTACTGTTAAACTGCCTACAGCCTTCATGTCAATCAGGCCCTTGAGTTCCAAAGCGTCTTCATCATGTAACAGTTTCGCATCAATAGCAAATTTCGGATTACCGCCACCGTCAACAGAACCATTCAAACCAAAATCCCATTCCCCATATGGAGTTTTGGTTACAATATGTCCATTTGCAATATCTAAGATTCCATAGAACGGTGTCTCATCAGAATCTGACGGTTTCAAAAAATCCTGCACGTTCCATTGCTCTGTTTTATTCAGTGTTAAATAAATAGTCGGCTTTTCCAAAGAAACTCTGTCTAAAGCTTTATTTGTATTAAAAAGAGCATGCCAAGGCGAGATATGCAGCTTAACATTTGGCAAATCAGCAATCAACTGCTGCTTCTTGTCCTTCACCTGCACATCAAATACGGACAATTCTAAGGCACCATTCCATTCTACACGGGCAATATCAATAGAACCAGTAATATAATCCTTAGCTAAATTCGACACCAAAGGCGGAATCTGAGCCAAATATCCCGGCACAATAAATTTTATTATACTGTAATATACTATGCCGACTATTGCCGCAATTCCCAGCAACCAACGAAATAGTTTATTCATGTTCTGCCTCCGCAGTAAAAGTCATAATACAACTTATTTTACTTCGACAAAAAACAAAAACCTCCTTCATTTTAATTATAAAATAAAAAATCCCGCCTGAGCGGGATTTTTATAATTATTCTGCTGCAGTTTCTGTAGACATAGTCGGCAGATTTGTTGTATTCGCAGCCGCAGTAACAGCTACAGGTACACCCATCGAAGTTTCCAATGCAATTTTCGAAGTATTGTAATCATACAAAGCATTGACAAAATTCGTTTTTGCCTCGGTCAGTGCAACCTGCGCGTCAATAACGTCCAGGTTAGTACCTACACCGGCCATATAACGAACCTGCGCAATATGGAAATCTTCTTCAGCCTTAGCGACCGCTACCTGTGTAGTAGAGATACGTTTCTCAGCTTCACGCAGTCCCAGATAATTGCTGCGCACTTCCAGTTCCACAGAATTTACTGTATCACGATAAGTTTCTTCTGCCTGCAGCAGTTTTTCTTCCGCCGCATGTACTTTAGACAAGGTAACGCCAGAGTCAAAAATATTCATTGTCGCCCCAATGCCTACGGACCAGTTCTCTTTGTCATCACCAGGCCAGTTACTACCACTACCGCCCCAAGATTCAGTTGCAGATGCAGTAACTTTCGGCAAAAAGCCGCTTTTAGCCACTTTGACAGCACCTTTAGCCGCGTCTACAGCTAAACGGCTTTGCTCCAGCTCCGCACGGTTCATTGAAGCGTAATCAAGGCAATACTGCATATCATTCTCGTAAGGAGTATACTGCAGACTGTCTTTAAGTTTTAAGGTCGTATCTAAGGAAGTTCCAATAATCTTGTTCAACGAGGCTTCAGCTACATCATAATTATTAGTAGCCTGAATCAGCTGCTGCTGTGCATTAGCCAAAGAAACCTCACTGCGCAGTACATCTACCTTGGCTACAACGCCTACATCATATTGCGCCTGTACATTTTTCAGATGCTCTTCCAGCTGATTAACAGAATCCTGATAGAGGTTTTCCATATTGCCAGCCTGCAGCAAGCTGAAATAGCCGTCTGTAGCCGTCTTTTTCATTTCGATGTAAGCCTTGGTTTCACCCAAAGCATAGCTTTTGTAATTAGCTTTAGCCTGATCTATCGTTCCTGATAATTGTCCACCAGTATAAATAGGAATCGAAGCGGTAATAGAATTACTGTGAGAATTACCAAGATTTTTGCTATAACTTCTAGTAGCTGTATTCCACTGTGGATCTGCATATCCACCACGTCCAGATCTATGTTCCGCATCAATACTGATACCACGTCCGGCACGTGCTGCATTAAGTTCCGCTCTGGAACCTTTCTTTTCAGATACAGCGATCTTAATCGCCGGATTTGTTGTCAAAGCTCTTTGTACAGCATCGTCTAAATCAAGCTCCAAGGTTTCGGCAAAAACCGACTGACTGCATAATAAACTTACTGCAGCCGTAAGCACCAGCACCTTTCGGCTCTTTTTATAATTGAACATTATTTTCGTACCTCCAATCGACTGACTGGCTAGTCAGTATAAGAAAATTATATTTTTTTATAACCCAAAAGTCAAACCTTTTTTTAAAAATAACTGCGCAATCCGACATAAGTATTGTTTTTGTTGCCATTACGCACATCAGTCTGCTCACCCAGCAATGAAAGATTATCTGTCAGCTTCAACTCCCCGCCGACTTTTACTTTCGTATCGTTAAAGTCATAGACCTGACTGTACAGCTTAAAAGAATTTCCCAGTCTATAATCAAAGCCAACGCCAAATTCTCCCTGCATCGCTCCCATACTTACAGCAGCAGACCCAAAATTCTTTCCTAAGGAAAGATCGAGTTTGTTGGCATCACCAATATCATAACCGCCGATATAAACGAATGTATCCTCTTTGGGAGTAAAGGTAACTCCCAAATTGCTGCGCCAGTCACTGCCCTTGACACTGCGTGTTACATCAGCCTGCACCTTTGCCGTATCCTCTGCCAGTGGGCCTGTGTATTTTGGCTGGTAGACCTCGGATGACCGGGCGCCCAGCTTCGCGTGAAATTCTTGCAGCTTCGCGTCCAACTCT
>OLZE01001590.1_pt1 | contig 10865 bp, 9 predicted proteins | sample 1674091 | NCBI WGS metagenome assembly OLZE01 (sample SAMEA103958143, study PRJEB25191) | human gut metagenome | biome: human-associated habitat [ENVO:00009003]; feature: intestine environment [ENVO:2100002]; material: feces | place: Germany | collected 2013/2015
ATGCTGAAAAAGCTGGTATTGATCCGGCAAAAATAGTCAGCGTTTCGGTGATGCCGTGTACTGCTAAGAAGGCGGAAGCAGCACGTCCGGAGATGAATGCTTCCGGATATCGTGATGTAGATGTTGTTATTACTACCAGAGAACTTGGCCGTATGATACGGGAAGCAGGACTGGATTTTAAACATTTGCCTGAAGACAGCTATGATTCTCCGCTGGGTACAGGTACAGGTGCTGCTGTTATTTTTGGTACTACCGGTGGCGTAATGGAAGCTGCTCTGCGTACTGTAGCTGATGTTTTAACAGGTGAAAATTTGCAGACTGTTGATTACAATGATGTGCGGGGTATGGAACAGACCCGCGAGGCGGAACTGACTATTGCAGGAAATACTGTAAAAATAGCAGTTGTCCATACTCTTGCTTCTGCACGCAAGATATTAGAGCGTATCAGAGCCGGTGAGGCAGATTATCAGTTTATTGAAGTTATGGCTTGCCCTGGTGGCTGTATTGGCGGCGGCGGTCAACCGATTCCCGTTAATGCAGAAATTAGAAGAGCCCGTAGAGAAGGGTTGTTTGATTGTGATAGTGCCAATGAGTTACGAAAATCACATGAAAATCCGGAAATTAAAGAGCTTTATGATACTTGGTTAGGTAAACCTCTCGGAGAAAAAGCTCATAGTCTACTGCATACGCACTATCGCCAACAGACACGTTGAAAGTACTAATTTGATACCACAAAACACCTCTTGAGTAGTTTTGCTCAAGGGGTGTTTCTTTGTAAATTGTAAAGAAAATGCTTGCCATGTTACAGTTTTACTGATATCATATGTAGTATAGCGTTTTAAAGAAAAAATGTTTAAAAACTAAAAAAAGTAGTGATTTTGCCTAAAATTTACTGCTTCTTTATGTGTTATAATAGAGCTGGACACAAAAAGTTCAAAAAGAAATCACAATTAAAGTTTTTTTTGAAGGATTTTTTGTTGGAATGTCGAAGTAAATTAAGCAGAACTAAATATCTTGGATATGTTTTAGCGGTTGGTAGACAGAAGAACGAAGAAGTTCGACTGAAAGCTTTACCTGCTGACAGTTTGCGATTCAGAGCGTAGCCACTTTGGATAGAAGTAAGCTGGCACTTGGCTATGTTTTGTTTTAGTAAATCAAAACTTCTAAGTGCTCCTTTTTTATGGGTAAAATCTTATTCGGCAAATAATACTTTATGCTTTTATAGTTGGTATTTAGCCGACTAAGTGTATTTTTACTAGTGAAGTTAATAGACTTCGCTGGCATTAGCCACAATTTGTTTTATTTACAAGGAGGAAGGTAAACATGATCGACATTAAAGATCGCGTATGCGAAGCAGTAGCCGGCAAAATTATGAGCGCCGAAGCAGCTGCAGAATTTGTAAAGGATGGCGACAACGTAGGTACCAGTGGTTTTACTCCGTCTGGTTATCCTAAAGCTGTGCCTCTTGCTCTGGCAGAAAAAGGCAAAAAAACTCCTTTCCAAATCAACGTTTGGACCGGTGCTTCTGTAGGTCCTGAAATGGATACCGCAATGACTCAAGCTGGTATCGTTGCTCGTCGTATGCCTTACCAAACTAACAATGATCTGCGTAAAGCTATCAACAACGGTTCCGTAAAATATACTGACCTGCATTTGAGCCATGTTGCTCAAATGACTCGCTATGGTTTCATGGAAAACCGCAGATGTGTAGACGTCGCTATCGTCGAAGCCTGCAAAATCATTGACCTTGGCAATGGCCAGGTTGGGTTGATTCCTACAACTTCCATGGGCAATTCTTCTTCTTATGTTCAATGTGCTGAAAAAGTTATTGTTGAAGTAAATACTTCTCAACCAGTAGAATTGGAAGGCATGCATGACTCCTATGTGCCTTTGGATCCTCCGAATCGTAAAGCTATTCCTGTTGAAAAACCGGAAGATGTAATCGGCACTCCTTATATTCCTTGCGATTTGGACAGACTCGTTGCAGTAGTTCCCTGCGATATTACTGATAAAGTTCGTCCGTTGGGCGAAATCGACGAAGATGCTCAAAAAATGGGTAAAAACTTGGTTGAATTCTTTAAATCTGAAGTTGCTGCAGGTCGTTTGCCCGCTAATCTGTTGCCGCTGCAGTCTGGTGTAGGTTCTGTTGCTAACGCAGTTATCAACGGTTTGGTTAACTCTGATTTTGAAGATTTGACTGTATATACCGAAGTTATTCAAGACGGTATGTTCGACTTGATCGATGCTGGCAAACTCCGCGTTTGCTCTGGTACCGCTTTGAGCCCATCCCCTGATTGCCTCAAAAAATTCTATGACAATGTAGAAAAATATAAAAAATATATCATTCTGCGTCCGCAAGAAGTTGCAAACAGCCCGGAAGTTGCTCGTCGTATCGGTGTCATTGCAATGAACACTGCTATTGAGGTTGACATCTATGGTAATGTTAACTCCACTCATATTTGCGGTACTAAGATTATGAATGGTATCGGCGGTTCCGGCGACTATGCTCGTAATGGTTATCTGACCGTATTCTTCACTACATCTCTTGCAAAAGGCGGAGCTATCAGCTCTGTAGTTCCTTTCTGCTCTCATGTTGACCATACTGAACATGACGTTGATGTTATCGTTTCCGAACGCGGCGTAGCTGACCTTCGTGGTTTGTCTCCAAAAGAACGTGCTTTGGTTATCATTGATAAAGTTGCTAATCCGAAATATCAACCGCTGCTTCTTGATTACTTCAAGAGAGCTTGCGAAGCTTGTGGCAATAGCCAAACTCCGCATATTATGGATGAAGCTTTCTCCTTCCATGATCGTTTCGTAAAAACCGGCACCATGGAAAAATAATTCTTAGTCAAGACGATTGACTGAGATTGTTGTCTGAAATATTTTGCCGGCAGATAGCTAGTTCTGCCGGCAAACTTTACAGCTTATCTGTAAATAAATTCTGTTGACGAGGCCTTCGGGCTTTGCCATATACACCGTCTATGACGGACACTCTCACCATAATTCGGTCAGTCCAAACCGGATTGTGCAAAAACAATATTCTTAAGGAGGATTTGAGAATGGCAAATGAAACTCTGAAAGCTGGATTTGACAAGTACATGGCTGGCGTAGAAGCTAAACTTGCTAAAAATCCCGAACGTGCAAACCTTGAGCCCAATAGGCTCTACACCCCTCTCGACATCGAAGGCTTCGACTATGAGAAGGATCTTGGCTTCCCTGGTGAATATCCTTACACTCGTGGTGTACAACCTACTATGTATCGTGGCCGTTTCTGGACCATGCGTATGTATGCTGGTTTCTCCACTGCGGAAGAATCCAACAAACGTTATCGTTACCTCTTGGCTAACGGTGGCAGCGGCTTGTCCTGCGCATTCGACCTTCCGACCCAAATCGGTTATGATTCTACCGATCCGATGGCTGAAGGCGAAGTTGGTAAAGTTGGCGTAGCTATCGACTCCTTGGCTGATATGGAAATCTTATTTGACCAAATTTCTTTGGATCAAGTTTCCACTTCCATGACCATCAACGCTCCTGCATCCGTACTTCTTTGCATGTACATCGCAGTTGCTGAGAAACAAGGCGTTTCCGCTGACAAACTGCGCGGTACTATTCAAAATGATATTTTGAAAGAGTATGCTGCTCGCGGAACTTACATTTTCCCGCCGAAACCCTCCATGCGTTTGATCACCAATATTTTCGAATATTGCTCCAAAAACGTACCGCTGTGGAATACCATCTCCATTTCCGGTTATCATATCCGTGAAGCTGGTTCCACCGCTTCTCAAGAAATCGCTTTCACCATCGCTGACGGTATCGCTTATGTTGAAGCAGCTATCAAAGCTGGTATGAACGTTGACGATTTTGCTGGTCGTCTGTCCTTCTTCTGGAACGCTCATAACAACGTACTCGAAGAAGTTGCTAAATTCCGCGCTTCTCGTCGTGTATGGGCTAAAGTTATGAAAGAAAGATTCGGCGCTCAAAAACCGAAATCTCAAATGCTCCGCGTACATACTCAAACTGCAGGTTCCATGCTGACTGCACAACAACCGAACAACAACATCGTTCGTGTTGCTCTGCAAACTGCTGCTGCTGTAATGGGTGGTACTCAATCTTTGCACACTAACTCCAAAGACGAAGCTTTGGCATTGCCGACCACTGAGTCTGTAACCATCGCTCTCCGTACTCAACAAATCGTTGCTTACGAATCCGGCTTGGCTGACACCGTTGATCCGTTGGGTGGTTCCTACTATGTTGAAGCTTTGACTAACAAAATCGAAGCTGAAGCTTGGGAATATATCAAAAAGATTGACGAAATTGGCGGCGCTCCTGAAGCTATCGCTAAAGGTTATATCCAAAAAGAAATCCAAGACTCCGCTTACAAATGGCAAATGGACATTGAAAAAGGCGACCGTATTATTGTTGGCGTAAACAAATTCCAACAAGAAGAAGAACCGCCGAAAAACTTGCTGCGTGTTGACGGCTCCGTTGGCAAATTGCAAGCTGATAAGATTGCTGCCCTTAAAGCTCGTCGTGACAATGCTAAAGTTGAAGAAACTTTAGCTGCTCTGGAAAAAGGCTGTGCTGACGAATCCGTTAACCTGATGCCTTTGATTCTTGACGCTGTACGTGCTTATGCAACTGAAGGCGAAATCTGCGGCGTAATGAGAAAAGTATTCGGCGAATATCAATCTCATACTGCTCTGTAATTTAGAGCCAACAATAATAGGGAGGTAAGAAATAATGTCTAATATTAGAGTTTTAGTAGCAAAACCGGGTCTGGACGGCCATGACCGCGGTGCTAAAGTTGTAGCTCGTGCATTGCGCGACGCTGGTTTTGAAGTTATTTACACCGGTATTCGTCTGACTCCGGAACAAATCGCTGAAGCTGCTCTGCAAGACGACGTTAAAGTTGTTGCTTTGAGCCTGCTTTCCGGCGCACACAACACCCTTTTCCCGAAAGTAGTTGAACTGCTGAAAGAAAAAGGTTTGACTGATGTTCTGGTTATCGGCGGCGGCGTTATTCCTGACGCTGACATTCCTGGTTTGAAAGCTGCTGGCATTGCCGAAGTATTCACTCCTGGCACTCCGACTGGCAACATTGTTGAATTCATCAACGCTAACGTAAAATAATTAAGGTTCTCAAAAATTTTGCAGGCCGGGCTTGTCCCGGCTTGCATAATACAATTTTTATTGGACCTCAACAAGGCGGTGTGATCATTGAATATTGTTGAAGGCGTATTAAACCATTCTCGTTTAGCATTAGCGAAAGCTATTACTGCCGTAGAGAACGAGTATGATAACGCTGTTGAAATAATGACAGCCATTTATCCCCACACCGGTAATGCTTATGTCATCGGAATAACCGGACCTCCGGGCGCTGGCAAAAGTACTTTGACCGACAAGCTTGCTAAAGAATATCGTAAACGCGGTAAAACAGTTGGTATTATCGCAATTGATCCTACAAGTCCTTTCTCCGGCGGTGCAATTTTAGGCGACCGTATCAGAATGTTGGACCTTACTGCCGATGAAGGCATTTTTGTTCGTTCCATGGCTACTCGCGGTAGTTTGGGTGGATTATCCCAAAAAGCGGGCGATGCTGTTAAATTGATGGATGCATATGGTTTTGATGTTATTATTGTTGAAACTGTTGGCGTTGGTCAATCTGAAGTAGATATTGTTAAAACTGCTGATACTACAATGGTTGTTGTTATTCCTGGTATGGGCGATGACATTCAGGCTATTAAAGCAGGTATACTTGAGATCGGTGACCTTTTCACGATCAATAAAGCTGACCGTGAAGGTACGGACAAGCTGAACATTGAGATTGAAATGATGTTGGAATTAAATCCCGAACATGTTGGCTGGCGTCCTCCGATCAATCGGACCATTGCCAGCAAGGGTGAAGGTATAGAAGCTGTTGTTGACTCTATTGAAGAGCACAAAGCATATTTGATTGAATCTGATCAATTGAGCAAAATACGCAAAGCTCGTATTAAAAACGAAGTTACTGCTATGCTTAATGACAGGGTCAACCGTTATATCGACAAGAATGTTGTAGCTACTTCCGAATTTGATATTTTAGTTGAAAAACTTCAAATTCGTGAAATTGAGCCGTATTCTGTTGTCGCTGACATTGTTGGTAAAGTTTTAAGATAAAACAACCAAAATTACTTTTAGGAGGAATTTGAAATGTTTAAAACAATTTGTGTTGACCATGTAGGTATTGCTTGCAAAGACCTGGATCTTTCCAAGAAATTCTACACTGAAGTTCTTGGCTTGAGCTGCACTGGTGAAGAAGCTGTTCCTGAGCAAGGTGTAAAAACCGTATTTATTCCCTGTGGCGAAACTTTGCTTGAGCTCCTTGTTGATATCACTGAAAATGGCGATGGCCCTATCGGCAAATACATCGCTAAAAATGGACAAGGTATCCAACATATCGCTGTTCGCGTTGATGATGTTCAAGCAGCTATTGATACCACTATTGAAAAAGGTGCTGCTATGATCGACAAAGCTCCTCGTGGCGGTGCTGGCGGAATGGATATCGCTTTCGTTCATCCGAAATCCGTAGGTATTTTGCTTGAGTATTGCGCTCCGGCAAAAAAATAATTCCGTAAAATACGGAATTACAAAAATCTTTTGAAGATTTTATTTTAAGTTGTTACATACTACACGGATGCGGACCAAAGAGTCTGCATCCGCGTAGATGTATATAAAATAAGGTTCTCCCAATAATGATGGAGGTGTAAGATTTGTCTACTCAAGCAAAAATTGAGAAAATGCTCAAAAAGTCCGAAGTAATTCTGGCTGCAGGCGGCGAAAAACGCGTTGCAAAACAACACGAAGCCGGCAAAATGACTGCACGTGAAAGAATTGCTGCACTCCTCGACGAAGGATCCTTTGTTGAATTGGATCGTTTCGTAAAACATCGTTGCACAAACTTCGGCCAAGAGAAGAAAGAACTTCCTGGCGAAGGTGTAACTACTGGTTACGGCACCATCGATGGCCGTCTGGTTTATGTATTCGCACAAGATTTCACTGTAGAAGGTGGTTCTTTAGGCGAAATGCATGCTGCTAAAATCGTAAAAGTACAACGCCTGTCCCTGAAAATGGGTGCTCCGCTTGTTGGCCTGAACGATTCCGGCGGTGCTCGTATCCAAGAAGCAATTGACGCTTTGGCTGGTTACGGCAAAATCTTCTTTGAAAACACTATTGCATCTGGCGTAGTTCCTCAGATCTCCGCTATCATGGGTCCTTCTGCTGGCGGCGCTGTATACAGCCCGGCACTGACTGACTTCATTTACATGGTAAAGAACACTTCTAAAATGTTCATTACCGGCCCCGCAGTAGTAAAATCTGTTACTGGTGAAGACGTAACCCAAGAACAACTGGGCGGCGCTATGACCCACAACAGTACTTCCGGCGTTGCACATTTTGCTGCAGAAAACGACGAAGACTGCCTGCAACAGATCCGTTACCTGCTGAGCTTCCTGCCTTCCAACAACATGGAATGTGCACCTATCGTAGAAACCGGTGACGACCCGATGCGTGTTGACGACACTCTGAACACATTGCTTCCGGATAACTCCAACCAAGCATATGATATGAAAGAGGTTATCAAATCCATCGTTGACAACGGTGAGTTCTATGAATCTCAACAATATTGGGCAACCAATATCATCACTTGCTTTGCACGTATGGACGGTCAAACCGTAGGTATCATTGCAAACCAACCTAAAGTAATGGCTGGCTGCCTGGATATCAACGCATCTGACAAATCCTCCCGTTTCATTCGCTTCTGCGACGCATTCAACATTCCTTTGTTGAACTTGGTAGACGTACCTGGCTTCCTGCCTGGCTGTAACCAAGAATATGGCGGCATTATCCGTCATGGCGCAAAAATGCTGTATGCATATTCCGAAGCAACTGTACCTAAAATTACAGTAGTAACCCGTAAAGCATACGGTGGTTCCTACCTGGCAATGTGTTCTCAAGATTTGGGAGCAGACCAAGTAATTGCATGGCCGACTGCAGAAATCGCAGTAATGGGACCTGCAGGTGCAGCTAACATCATCTTCAAAAATGATCCTGATGTAAAAGCAAAAACGGAAGAATACATCGATAACTTTGCAACTCCGTACCAAGCGGCAATCCGCGGCATGGTAGACATGGTAATCGAGCCGAAAAACACCCGTCCCACCATCATCAACGCTTTGCAAATGTTGCAATCCAAACGTGAAACCCGCCCGGCAAAACGCCATGGCAATATTCCGTTGTAATTAGCAGCATATCGCATAGTACTTAATTAATTAAGAAGAATGAGGTGAAATAATGGGTCCTGTAACTACTAATCCTTGGTTGATTGCTGCTATCAATATGACCATAGTTTTTGGCGTATTGGCTATGCTGGGTTTCTTGATGAAAGTTATCTACTTTGTAGATCCTACTCGTCAAAAAAAAACAGCTAATCCAGTAGCAGCGCCGGCACCTGCCGCAGCACCTGCTGTTGCAGCTCCTGTGCAGGATGACAGCGAAGTAATCGCTGTTATTGCAGCAGCTGTAGCTGCTCTTGGTCATTCCGCAGAGCAAATAGCCTGCGTACGTCGTCTGCCCGAAGCAAGCTGGACACAGAATGCTCATATTGAAGCAATTAGTGTACGTAAAGAATGCTTCTAATTTGGGGTTAATAATTAATCTATTTTATTACGAGATTTTAAGGAGGATTAACATCCATGAAAAAATATACCATTACCGTTAACGGCACTGCATATGAAGTAGAAGTTGAAGATATGGGCGGCGCTGCTGCAACAGCTCCTAAAGCTGCTGCTCCTAAAGCTGCACCGGCTCCTGCCGCTGCTCCCGCTCCTAAAGCTGCTGCACCGGCTCCGGCTGCAAAACCTGTTGCTGCTGGCTCTGCAACCATTTCTGCTCCTATGCCTGGTAAAGTTCTCGAAGTAAAAGTTAAAGCTGGCGACGCAGTTAAATCCGGCGACGTATTGATGATTCTCGAAGCAATGAAAATGCAAAACGAGATCATGGCACCGGCTGACGGTACTGTTTCTGACGTTCGCGTTTCCGCAGGTCAAACTGTTGGTACCGGCGACGTTATGATCGTAATGTAATTTGCGTCATAAGAAAGCAATAACTTTTATATTTAGAAGAGAGCTTATTTGTGATTGAAACTAGAAGCTCTCAAATAATTGAACATTGGGAGGATATAAATGGAAGCATTTGTAGTTGCTTTACAATCCGTATGGAATGACAGCGGTTTCTCCGCTTTCACCATGGGCAATGGCATCATGATGTTGGTGGGTATTGTTCTGTTATATTTGGCTATTGGTAAAGGTTTTGAACCTTTGCTGCTTTCTCCGATCGCATTCGGCTGTTTGCTGGCAAACGTTCCTAAAACCGGTTTCGAAGATCAACCGGGTGTTATGCAGGTAATTCTTTATGGTATTCACCATGAAATTTTCCCGCCTTTGATTTTCTTAGGCGTAGGTGCAATGACAGACTTTGGTCCGTTGATTGCAAACCCGAAAACTTTGCTTTTGGGCGCTGCAGCTCAAGCAGGTGTATTTATTTCCTTGCTGGGCGCTATGATGCTCGGATTTACAGTGCAAGAAGCATCCGCTATCGGTATTATCGGTGGCGCTGATGGCCCGACTGCTATTTACCTGGCTGCAAAAATGGCTCCTAACCTGTTAGGCGCAATCGCAGTAGCTGCATATTCTTATATGTCGTTGGTTCCTTTGATCCAACCGCCTATTATGAAACTTTGCACTACCGAAGCTGACCGTAAAATTGTTATGGCACAATTGCGTCCTGTAACTCGTTTTGAGAAAATCGTATTCCCGATTGCAACCACTATCGTTATCAGCTTGTTGCTTCCGCCTGTAACTGCCTTGATTGGTATGTTAATGCTGGGCAATCTGTTCAAAGAAGCTGGCTGCTTGGATCGTCTTTCTGACACAGCGCAAAATGCTTTGATGAACATTGTAACGATTATGCTGGCAACTGGTACTGGTTTGACTATGAAAGCTGAATCTTTCCTGAACTATCAAACCATCTTGATCATCTGCCTTGGTCTTGTTGCTTTCGCAGCTGGTACTTTTGCAGGCGTTATCTTTGGTAAAATCATGTGTGTTCTGGATGGTGGTAAAACCAATCCTCTTATCGGTTCCGCTGGTGTATCCGCAGTTCCGATGGCAGCACGTGTATCCCAAGTTGTTGGTCAAAAAGCTAACCCTTCTAACTTCCTGCTCATGCATGCTATGGGCCCGAACGTAGCTGGTGTTATCGGCACCGCAGTAGCTGCAGGCGCAATGCTTGCAATGATTGGTGCTGCTAAATAACTAAAATTGAAACAGGTGCATCTTTTATGGTGTGCCTGTTTTTTATTATGCTAATTACCCATATATAAAGGAAATAATATGTTCATTTTAAATTTGGACATAGTTAACCTTCAACTATCAATATTTTAGTTAAATATTGCTTAAAAATCTGTTGCCTGTGCCACATAATTAAAAGTTTTTATTAAAAACTTTTAATTATGTGGCTTTTTGTTTAGATTTCATTTGCTGGCAAATAAAATTAGATGAAAAATACTTTCTTGTTATAATCTAGAAGTGAAATTTTTGTGAAAGAAATAATAAAAAAGTGTGACCTGTGCAACAGAAAAAAAGAACGTTCCTGATTATAATTAGTGTCAGGAATTTTGGAGAACTCTTGATGAATGGCAAAAAGTACCAGTAGTCAAGATCCAAAATTTTACATCCTTAATTTGTAGGGATGTATATAAAAATGTTCTCCTAATAATGATGGAGGTGTAAGATTTGTCTACTCAAGCAAAAATTGAGAAAATGCTC
>OLZE01001593.1_pt1 | contig 10850 bp, 10 predicted proteins | sample 1674091 | NCBI WGS metagenome assembly OLZE01 (sample SAMEA103958143, study PRJEB25191) | human gut metagenome | biome: human-associated habitat [ENVO:00009003]; feature: intestine environment [ENVO:2100002]; material: feces | place: Germany | collected 2013/2015
CGCAATGTCATTCATATCCGTACTCCCGGGGTGTTACCCCGGGCTATAAGATAAACAGGCTTTCAGCCTTAGGTTATGCTATATCCTCGTTACTGCTATAAATTAAATTTCAACACTTATTTATGACTTACTTGTTCAGTCTTAGTAGTTTATATCTTACTTGTTCAGTCTTAGTAGTTTGTATCTTGCTTGTTCAGTCTTAATAGTTTGTATCTTACTTATTTAGTCTTAATAATTTGTATCTCTTTTCCTTCCATGCGGATACACCCTTCGCCGGCAAGCTCAGACAGAGCCCGTGCCAGTGAAGGACGTGCCACGCCGAGTATCTGCGCCACTTCCTGCTGGTTGAGTATGGAGCCGTGCATGCGCAGATAGTTCAGCAGACGCGATTTGAGGCTTTGCAGGGCAAAGGCATTCAGCTTTTTGGAAAGGAACAGGGTTCTGTCCGATACCAGCCTTAAAAAGTTGTGCATCGCTACGGGATATTGGTGCAGGAAGTCCAGAAAGGCGTTTTTGTTTACGACAAGGATTTCACATTCTTCTATCGCTTCGATATTGACAGGGAAGCGGTTCTCTGATGAAAAGACGAATGCGGGAGCAAGCAGTTGCGGGGCTTTCAGGGTCTCGATGGTCAGTTGCTTACCTTCCGCATTAACCATTTGCGTACGTACCTTGCCGCTGCACAGGATAAACAGGGAACGGTACACTTCTCCCTGCATGGCTATGAAGTCGGACGGCTTGTACAGTCGGCACGCATGCTCGGGGGCGAGGATAAGGGGTAATAATTCATCTTCCGTGGTTCCCTGGAAGGGCGGCATTTTCAGTAGCGGATATATTTCCATTCTCTTTTTGTTTTTTTGTGGTTTGGTGTAACATACGTGACAGTTTACGCAAGTGCGAATCCCCATCTTTGCACAAAGATAGTGAAACACTTTCTTTATAGGAAACCAAACGACGGGGAAAGTGTTGACAGAAAGTAGGTATAAACTTCTAAATGAATAAGAAAATGGAAATGAACATGTTTTGTTATCAATGCCAGGAAACAGCCAAAGGAGTAGGCTGTATGCTGAAAGGTGTGTGCGGAAAAGAAAGCCATACGGCGCAGGCCATGGATTTGCTGCTGTTTGTGGTCAGAGGCGTTTCGGTAGTTACCGATGCCTTGCGTAAAGCCGGATGCCCCGTGCCCGGAGAGGCCGATGTATTTGTGGTGGATGCCCTGTTTTCCACGATTACGAATGCCAATTTCGATGATGAAAGCATCCTGCAGCGGGTGGACAAGGGGCTTGCCCTGCGCAACCGCTTGATGGATGAAGCCAAGCGTAACAATGTATTTTTGCCGGAAGTGGACGAACTATCCTGGCAGGGAACACGCGCCGATTACGCGGAAAAGGCGAAGTCGGTAGGCGTGTTGCGTGAACCCGACGAGGATCTCCGTTCGCTGAAAGAACTGCTGACGTACGGTTTGAAAGGTATGGCGGCCTATTTGGAACATGCCATGCGTTTGGGCTTCAACGACAATGATATTCATGTCTTTATGCAACACGCGTTGGCTACGATAGCCTGCCGCTCGCTTTCGGCGGACGAATGGACGCAGTTGGTGCTCGAAGCCGGCGGTTTCGGGGTAAAGACCATGGCGCTGCTGGACGAGGCGAATACGGGAACTTATGGAAATCCCGAAATCACCAAAGTGAATATCGGTGTCAAGAACCGTCCGGGCATCCTGATTAGCGGACATGACCTGAAAGACCTGGAAGAACTGTTGAAACAGACGGAAGGTACGGGCGTGGATGTATATACACACAGCGAGATGTTGCCGGCGCATTATTATCCCGCCTTTAAGAAGTACTCTCATTTTGTGGGCAACTACGGTAATGCCTGGTGGAAGCAACGTGAAGAGTTTACGGCTTTCAACGGCCCCATCCTGTTTACAACAAACTGTATCGTGCCGCCGCTGGCGAATGCCGTATATAAGGAAAGAATGTTTACCACCAACTCTACCGGGTATCCGGGCTGCAAGCATATCGAGAAGGACGCGACGGGCAGGAAAGATTTCTCCGAAATCATAGAGATGGCCAAACAGTGCCAACCGCCTACGGAGATTGAGCGCGGGGAGATTATCGGCGGTTTTGCCCACAACCAGGTTCTGCAACTGGCAGATAAGGTGGTGGATGCCGTAAAGAGCGGCGCGATTCGTCGCTTTATCGTAATGGCAGGGTGCGACGGACGTATGAAGAGCCGCGACTACTATACGGATTTCGCCAAATCATTGCCTCAGGACACTGTAATCCTTACGGCTGGTTGTGCCAAGTACCGCTATAACAAGCTCGGCCTGGGCGACATCAACGGCATTCCCCGCGTACTGGATGCCGGACAGTGTAACGACAGCTATTCTCTGGCGGTTATCGCCTTGAAGCTGAAAGAGGTGTTCCGGCTTAATGATATAAACGAGCTGCCTATTGTTTATAATATAGCCTGGTATGAACAGAAAGCCGTAATCGTATTGTTGGCGCTGTTGAGTTTGGGAGTGAAAGAAATACATTTAGGCCCTACTTTGCCTGCGTTCCTTTCTCCGAATGTGGCTAAGGTATTGGTGGATATGTTCCATATCGCGGGCATCGGCAGCGTGGAAGAGGACTTGAAGAAATTCGGGTTGGCTTCTTGAGCGGATAAGCCGATAGGGTAATAACGAGAGTGTGTCAAAACAAAACAAACGGTAAGCGTTTTTTTGTTTTGACACACTCTCAGCTTTTTAGTGACTCTCGTTCCGTAAAGAGAACGTTTTTCTTTACGCGAGATTGATTATCCTTCTGATTTCGGCCTCGGTTCCGCGGAACGGCCCGTGCGTTTGCAGCTTGATGGTGCACATGGCAGCGGCAAAGCAGCCCGCTTCCTGATAGGACGCGCCCTTGTTCCGCATATACAGATACCCCACCATATAGGTATCTCCGCAGCCTGTGGCATCCACTATTTGCAGGGCGGAGTAGGCGGGGATTTCGTGGAATTGTCCTTTGGCGTATATCAGCGAGCCTTTGTCTCCCAGTGTCAGCAATACTTCTTTCACGCCCCAGTCGGCAATGAGCAGGGCGGCTTCATGGGGTTCTTTGCATCCGGTGAGCACTTCCATTTCGGTTTCGTTGGCTTTTAATATATGGATATGCTTCAAGGCTTCTTTCTTTTCCGGCCAGTCCACGGGAAGCACCTTTTCATTATCCACCTTGCGCAGAAAGCCCTGAACGTCTACCGACAGCAGTCCTTTGCCCGACAGGTATTTGATGACGTTCAGCGAAAAGTCGTCAGCCAGCAGACTACCCAAATGAATAATCCGGGCGTTGACGTCCCGCAAACCTTCCATTGTAAACGGATCGGCCTTTGCCGTGACACGTTGCGTACGTTCGTTCTGATTTTCTCCGTATATATTTTCAAAGCAGACGGAATGGACGCTGGGCAGAGTTTTCACTTCGATGCCTTCTTTCCGTATATCTTCCGCTACGCTCATGTCGGCATCGGCCAGAGCCGTGACCAATAAAAAGCCATTCGGGTCGAGATGCTTGATGGCATGCGCAAAATAGAAAGAAGTGCCGCCCGGCATGAATATCGTGTTCTTGGTGGTAACTATCTTGTCCTGTGTGATATAACCGATGCAGCATAAATCGTGTACACTCATTGTTCCCTGTTGTTTTTATTCGTTTATTTATTTGTAATTTTGCCGCAAAGGTAATGATTTATTGAGAAAAACAGTAATATTGATAACAACATCCGTAATCTGTATGTTGCTAAACTGAGGAAGTAAGCCTACATTTGCACAGGTTTAATGTAGTTTGAAGTATGAAGTCACGGAAAAAGAAAAAGATATATATGATAATAGGAATAATAACGGGTGTGATTATAGCGACAGGCGTGGCGGGTATTGTATTTGTCAACCGCCCGCAGTTTGGGAGACTGCCGCAGGGAGAACGGCTGGAGCGAATCAGAAAGTCGCCTCATTACAGGGACGGGCAGTTCCATAACCTGCATCCCACTGTGCAGATGACGGCAAAGAAAGGCCGTTTGGGCGCTTTATGGAGTTTTGTTTTCAAAAAAGAGGAAGGGCTTCGTCCACAAGAAGATGTTCCGGCCGTCAAGACGGACTTGAAAAGCATAGGACGGGACGAGAATGTGCTGGTATGGTTCGGCCATTCTTCTTATTTTATCCAGGCGGACGGCAAGCGGATATTGGTAGACCCCGTTTTCTGTGCGGTCGCCCCGCTTTCTTTCCTTAACAAGCCGTTTAAGGGTACGGATATTTACAAGCCGGAAGATATGCCCGACATTGATTACCTGGTTATCACGCACGACCATTGGGACCATTTGGACTACGGCACGGTGATGCAATTGAAGGAGCGTACGGGTAAGGTCGTTTGTCCGCTGGGGGTGGGCGAGCATTTTGAATATTGGGGCTTCGACAAGTCGCGTTTGGTGGAACTGGACTGGTTTGAAGATGCCGGGCTCGATGAGGGCTTTCTTATTCACTGCCTGCCTTCCCGTCATTTCTCCGGACGTTTCCTGAAATCCAATCGGTCGCTTTGGGCTTCTTTCCTTATTGAAACTCCCTCGCAAAAGATTTATATGGGCGGAGACGGCGGATATGACACGCGTTTTGCCGAAATCGGTAAGAAATATCCGGGAATCGATCTTGCCATACTGGAGAACGGGCAGTATAATGAGGACTGGAAATATATCCATACCATGCCCGCTTATCTTGCGCAGGCAGCCGAAGATTTGAAAGCGGAGAAATACTTAACGGTTCATCACTCGAAGTTTGCCTTGGCAAGACACCGTTGGGATGAACCGTTAAGGAATGCCGTGAATCTGAAGGAGAAAGACTCACTGGATGTCCTGATGCCCGTAATAGGGGAGATTACTTATCTGAATTGAGTAGGGTGACCGGCATATGGACAACCGTCCTGTCAATTCTGCGCATATTTATATTCAGTCGGTGTCATCCCCGTTATCTTCTTGAACAGGCCGGTAAAATACTGCGTATTGGCATACCCTAATTTCTTGGCTACCGTGCCTACGGTATTCTCCTTGTCCAGCAACATTTTCTTTGCGATGTTGAGCCGCATTAGCTGGAAATACTCGTGAATACTTTTTCCGGTCTCAAACCTTAGCAAATCACCGAAATAACAGGGGGACAGGCGAAGGGCGTCCGCGCAATATTCCTCTGTGGGCAACACACCGCCTTCCAGCTTGCCGGACGAGATATATTCGCTCAGCAGCAACTTCGTTTTGTGCAGAATCGCCTTGTTGGCCTCACAACGGGTGATGAACTGGCGTTCGTTGAAGCGTGCGCAATAATCCAGCAGCAACTCGATATAGCGTGAAATCAGCGTCTTGCTATGGCAATCTATGGAGTGCCGAAGCTCCTCTTCGATATTGCGGATACATTCTATGATTTTCATCTTTTCGCGCGATGACAGGTGCAGCGATTCGTTCAGCTTGTAAAAAAAGAAGGAGTACTCCTTGATGTGGCTTCCCAATGCAGTGTGCGCTATCAGCTCCGGATGAAATGCCAGCAGCAGGCCTTTTGGGGTAAGTATATTGTTTATACCCAGCTTTATGGATTCGCCCGGCGTACGGAATATCAGTGTGGCGTTGGAGTAGTCGTAGTATTTGCGTCCGTACGTAAGCTCCCCGGCTTCTCCTTCCATCAGAATAATCGTATAGAAATCACACCGGATGGTGCGCTGCTCCAGGTTGGCTTTGGATAAGTCGATGACACTCACCAGCGGATGCAGCGTCTTGCAGCCCATACAACAATTACATTGATGTACAGTCTCTATATTCAGTATCTCTTTTTTCATAAGGACAATCTTATCCGCATCCTTTATATTTGTAGTTTTCTGTATTCGCCGGGTGTATACCCCACGTTCTTCTTGAAGATGCGATTGAAATGCTGCGAATATTGGAATCCCAGCTCATAGGCAATCTGGCTGACCGTCTTTTCCGTCCCGGCAATCATCTCTTTGGCTAAATCTATCATTCTGGTCTGAATGTATTCCTGCGCGCTTTTTCCGGTTTCTTTCTTTATCAGGTCGCCGAAATAGTTGGGTGACAGGAATACTTTGTCGGCGAAGTATTTTACGGAAGGCAGCCCGGCCGTTTGCGGTTTGTCGCTTTGGAAATAATCGTCGAGCAAGGCTTCGAATTTCACCAGCACGCTCTTGTTGCTTTCCGAACGGGTGATGAACTGCCTTTCGTAGAAGCGCATGCAGTAATCCAGCAGCAGTTCGATGTTCCGCGAAATCAGACGTTTGCTGTGCTTGTCGATCGGGTGCTGGAGCTCCATTTCTATTTTCTCCAGACAATCCATGAAAATGCCTTTTTCTTCCTCGGATAGGTGCAGGGCTTCGGCCGAGGCGTACGAAAAGAATGAATACTGCTTGATGTCCTGTCCCAAAGAAGTTCCTTTAATCAGGTCGGGATGGAACAAAAGACCGTGGGCGCTCGGCTTCACTCCCTGCTGCATCTCCGTTTCCACCACCTGTCCCGGAGCAAAGCTGGTGACCGTCCCTTCCTGGTAATCATAAATCTGCCTGCCGTAGCGGATGTCCCCGCATTTTACTTTTTTCAGAAAGAGCGCGTATATTCCGTAGTTCATCGTAAAATGTGTAGGGAACTTGGTGGCTTCCGACAGGTCTACCACGCTCACCAGCGGATGCAGGGTTTCAAGTCCGAAGAATTGGTTGTATTGGTCTACTGTGTCCAGTTTTATAACTTCTTTCATAAGGTATCGTTTTTAGTCCTGCACAAATGTAAAGAATAAAATCATACGTAGTACACCGCTTCGCGCAGAATCAGTAATTAGGTTACAAATGTCCGTAATTCGTTCACACGGGTGCGGTTGTCATTCGGTTACATTTGCAGTGTAATTTATTAATAGCTGGTTATATGACACTTAATGATTTTTTGGAATATGTAAAGACACGAAAGGCTCTCGATACGGAAGAGATACATCGCTTTATGGACGAAATGAGTAATGAGGCGAGACGTGTTACATTTAAATTGAATACTTCCTATTATGCTCCGGACGAGGTGAGGGCGTTGCTCTCCGAACTTTTCGGAAAGCCCGTGCCGCCCTCGCTTCGCGTGTTCCCGCCGTTCTATACGGATTTCGGAAAGAATATTGAAATCGGTGATAACGTATTTATCAATGCCTGCTGCCATTTTCAAGACCATGGCGGGGTTACGTTGGGAGACGGCTGCCAGATAGGGCACAATGTGGTTTTTGCAACCCTCGACCACGGGCTTGCGCCCGAAGACCGTCATACCACATATCCTGCGCCTATCGTGCTTGGCAGGAATGTGTGGGTAGGTTCAAATTCCACTATTCTGCAAGACGTGACGATTGGTGACAATGCGGTGGTGGCAGCCGGCGCGGTGGTGACGAAAGATGTTCCGGCGGATGCAATCGTAGGGGGAGTGCCTGCGAAAATTATGAAATATATCCGCTAAATCCTATCCGCCCGCTATTCCGTATGGACGGGACTGTGTGAAAGGCGGGAGAGGTGGTATAAACTGTTTACGGATGAAAACACATTGTGCGTCCGGCGTAAACGCATGATGCGTTGAGGCGATACGCATAGTGTGTTTCGCTTAAACGGACTGTCTGTTTCCGAACGGTGAAAGGAGAAGAATTCTATTGAATGAATTTTTTTCTTTATCAATCACGGTAAGCCATGTGGCGGTTGCCGTGAATTACCGGGGGAGAACTGTATAAAGAAAAAGCTCCGAAACTTATTGAGTTTCAGAGCTTTATTTCTAATTCTGCGGTGCGTACGGGACTCGAACCCGTGACCCCATGCGTGACAGGCATGTATTCTAACCAACTGAACTAACGCACCAGAATTTCATTTTATCATTGCTATCTCTCTCGATTGCGGTTGCAAAGGTAGGTGTTTTTTTTGAACCTGCAATAGCTGCGATAAACTTTTTTTCGGGGCTTTTTGGTTGCATTTACTTTACATCCTCATATTGAGAATATTGTAAAAAAAGGGAGTATCGTGATTTAACAACTATTTAGAAAACCGTTTATAGAGCGTTTATGTAGCATTTAGCATCCGATTGAACCCTTGTTTCTGAAGAAAACGAAACATTTTACGCCGACTTTTAAACTTCCTGCTCGAAAAGTTCGTTATTTTGCAATAAATCGTTATTTTTGCGAACTCAAAACAAGAATGTTGTAATTAGAAAACGATAAAAAAGAGATTTTAGGATGATGAAAACAGCCAAACTGTTACTTCACTGTCCCGACAAACCGGGCATCCTGGCGGAAGTAACGGACTTTATAACGGTGAACAAGGGTAATATTATCTATCTGGATCAGTATGTAGACCACGTAGAGAATATCTTTTTCATGCGTATCGAGTGGGAATTGGAAAATTTCCTGGTTCCTCAAGAGAAAATAGAAGATTATTTTGAAACGTTGTATGCGCAGAAGTACGGAATGAATTTCCGTCTTTACTTCTCGGATGCCAAACCGCGTATGGCTATCTTCGTGTCGAAGATGTCGCACTGCCTCTTCGACCTGCTGGCACGCTATACGGCAGGTGAGTGGAATGTGGAGATACCTCTTATAATAAGCAATCATCCCGACTTGCAGCATGTGGCGGAACGTTTCGGCATACCTTTCCACCTGTTCCCTATCACAAAGGAAACGAAAGAAGAGCAGGAGAAGAAAGAAATGGAACTGCTGGCCAAGCACAAAGTGAACTTCATCGTGCTGGCGCGCTATATGCAGGTAATTTCCGAGAAGATGATAGACGCTTATCCCAACCGAATCATCAATATCCACCACTCTTTCCTTCCGGCGTTTGTAGGGGCGAAACCCTATCATGCGGCATTTGAGCGGGGTGTGAAGATTATCGGCGCTACCAGCCACTATGTTACCACGGAGCTGGATGCAGGCCCTATCATCGAGCAGGATGTGGTGCGCATCACGCATAAGGACACCGTGCAGGACTTGGTGAACAAGGGTAAGGATTTGGAAAAGATTGTCCTTTCACGCGCCGTTCAGAAGCATATCGAGCGCAAGGTGCTGGCGTATAAGAATAAGACCGTAATATTTAATTAGTGGCTGATGAAGGTTGCAGTTATCAAATACAATGCAGGTAACATCCGTTCGGTGGACTATGCCTTGAGGCGTTTGGGCGTTGAGGCGGAGATTACGGCGGATGAAGCGGTGTTACGCGCTGCGGATAAAGTTATCTTCCCCGGAGTGGGTGAGGCGGAGACAACCATGAACTTCCTGAATGCCGGCGGCATGGGCAAGCTGATAAAAGAGCTGCATCAGCCGGTATTGGGTATCTGCCTGGGCATGCAGTTGATGTGCCGCCATTCGGAGGAAGGAGATGTGGATTGCCTCGGTATTTTTGATGCCGACGTGAAACGTTTCGTTTCGCAAAAGCATGAGGATAAGGTTCCCCACATGGGCTGGAATACGATTTCGCAGACCGAAAGTGACCTCTTCAGGGGCTTTACGAAAGAAGAATTCGTCTATTTCGTACACAGCTTTTATGTTCCGGTCAACGATTGTACGGCTGCCGTAACGGACTATATACTTCCGTTCAGCGCCGCTTTGCATAAGGATAACTTCTATGCCACCCAGTTTCATCCCGAAAAGAGTGGAAGTGTAGGCGAACGTATCCTGCAGAATTTTCTGGACTTATAGGCGGAAGATGCCGCTATTTGATAACTCGTAATTTGCAGTTAATTGACATGATAGAATTAATTCCCGCTATTGACATCATCGACGGAAAGTGCGTACGCCTCTCCCAGGGTGATTATGACAGCAAGAAAGTGTATAACGAGAATCCCGTGGAAGTAGCCAGGGAGCTTGAAGCGCATGGCATCCGCCGCCTTCATGTGGTAGACCTCGACGGAGCCGCTTCCCACCATGTGGTGAATTACCGCACGCTGGAGCGGATCGCTTCCCGCACTTCCTTGATTATAGACTTCGGTGGCGGGGTGAAAAGCGATGAAGATTTGGTCATTGCGTTTGAGAGCGGTGCGCAGATGGTGACGGGCGGTAGCATTGCCGTAAAGAATCCCGAACGTTTCTGTCACTGGCTGCAAACGTACGGTTCGGAGAAAATCATCCTCGGAGCTGATGTGAAAGACCATAAGATTGCCGTCAACGGTTGGAAAGACGAGAGCCCTTGCGAGTTGTTTCCTTTTCTGAAAGACTATGTGGAGAAAGGTATCCGCAAGGTTATCTGTACCGACATCAACTGCGACGGTATGCTGCAAGGCCCTTCCACGGCTTTGTATAAGGAGATACTGGAAGCGCATCCCGGCCTCTGCCTCATTGCCAGCGGCGGAGTGAGTTGCGCCGATGATATCCGTCGGCTGGAAGCGGCGGGCGTACCTGCCGTTATTTTCGGTAAGGCGTTGTACGAAGGGCGTATAACTTTCAAGGAACTGGAAGCATTTATGATGTAAGTCATAAATCCGAAATCATAAACAGAAAGAAGAGTGTTAGCAAAAAGAATCATCCCCTGCCTCGACATCAAAGACGGGCAGACCGTAAAAGGAACCAATTTCGTGAATCTGCGCCATGCAGGCGATCCGGTCGAGTTGGCGCGTGCTTATAGCGAGCAGGGTGCCGACGAGTTGGTTTTTCTGGATATAACCGCCAGCTTCGAGGGACGCAAGACGTTCGCCGAACTGGTGAAGCGTATTGCCGCCAACATCAGCATACCTTTTACCGTGGGTGGCGGTATCCATGAGCTGAACGACGTAGACCGGCTGCTGAATGCCGGTGCGGACAAGATTTCCGTCAATTCCTCGGCCATCCGCCGTCCCGAACTGAT
>OLZE01001594.1_pt1 | contig 10849 bp, 7 predicted proteins | sample 1674091 | NCBI WGS metagenome assembly OLZE01 (sample SAMEA103958143, study PRJEB25191) | human gut metagenome | biome: human-associated habitat [ENVO:00009003]; feature: intestine environment [ENVO:2100002]; material: feces | place: Germany | collected 2013/2015
TTATAAAAATCATTCCAACATGTCAAAGAACGAAGGATTCTAAATCCTAATATTAGAGGCAAGCGGATTACGAATCCGCTTGAACGAGGCTATTTAGTAATGGAAAGCAACTGCGTAATAGTCAGATTCTGCTGTATATTTATCCATTAATACCCATTTAAATAAGGCTGTGCCTGATGACGTGTTTATATTGCTTATCCTTAGGCCGCATTCATATATATCGGTATAGTCTGTATTATAAAATCTGCCCTCAATGAAAACATTGGTAAAATATGCCGGGTAGGATTGAGTTCTCTCTCCATCTATGACCCAATCACCAATTTTAAAGAAATCTCTTAATATAGGCCAACCAGGCATGAACCAACCATTTCCCATACTATTTATTTTGCTAACGGCTGATTGGTAATTGACATATGTTGCTACTCGTATACAATATATGTTGTTGATCTTAGATGCCCAATATCCGCCCCCAATAGGCAACTTATTAAAAAGTGTGATGACCAAATTGTTAAAATAGCTAGATTCATTTGACTCGAATGTATAAGTACCTATCGTTGCATCACCATATTTGCCGCCAGTCTTATTTACACTTGTAGTAGATATGTAAAGTTCGAATTCATCCCATGGCTCACTAGCACTCCAGGCATGTTCATTCGTTAGTCTGAAGCCGTCAATGGCAGAAGATGGTGTTTTCAATCCTCCTGGAGAAGTAATAGAAAAACGCACTTTATCCTTTCCATATAATCCAGCCACATCATTTATATAAAAATTAGCAGTTGCATCATTTATCGAAGTGCTTATACTATTATTGGGGGTACAACTATATAGTGTAGGCCGCGAAGAGGCATATTCTATAGTATGGGTTACTTTCTTGCTTGTATCTTTGAGATTACGAATATCAAAAGTGAGTGATCCGGCAGAATTATAATTTCCTCCTTGGATTCCTACGCGGTAAATTTTCGTAGTATTGTCTGTAGTACTCACTAAACTATAGGTAAAATCTCCATTATTACTGTGGATTTCACTTCCTCCAAGCGAATACACTTGTATCTTATAAGTAGAAGTTGTTCCACTCTTTACCCGTTTGGCTTTCATCGTAGTTCCACTGTAAGTATTCGTTGTGGGCAGCGGTTCACCTATAAGAGTCACTGTTGGTGCTTGGAATTCTCTCGCAATATTCACTGTCATTCCTATGCCTCCTGTTGCATTAGTGAACACGATTTGTGTATCATCAAAACTTGTTGCGTCTTCCTTTAGTTTGAAAGTGAAACTTACTGTTTTATTTTCCGGTGTGTTACGCGTAGACACCGGTGTGATGTTCTCCAGCCATGACGGACACCTGCTTATGGTAGGTTTACTGTAATTATCCATCGTAAGGGTGAATTGGTTGTCCTTGATGATAGGCATAGTAAGCGTGGCTGTGGTAGCTGTTATAGATGAAAGACTGATGCCTGCGCTTGGATTTGTTATTTGTAAGCTACTGATTCGATTGGGGAGTAATTTCACTTTGATATTTTCGGCTTTTGTCTCGTCCGAACGATTTTTCAAGGCTACGATGATTTCTTTTTCAGTAAGATTGACATCATCCGTGCTTGCCCACCGGAAAGTATATTCTTGTGTAGTATTTACACTTGAAGTAGGATTAACGGTAATGCCCGAATTGGCTGGAAGTTCCACTTTGCTGCCGCCAATAGAAGTGATATTTATCGTGCCTGTGGATGTATTAGCGCCGATAACCTGTACCAGATAGAGTGTATTGTCCGCCGCATCCCATTTATTTACTCCGTCAGGATTCATTGTTCCGCCTGTGGACTCTACGACAGGAGTACCAAAGGTCGTATCTATTAGTATCACTTCTTCACTGCCTCCCGCTTTATCCGTTAGGTGCAAGATACCACGAGGATAACTGTCGCCTGCGTAACTTTCATTGAAAGCGATTTTGTATTTCACTTGTTGCGTGGCTTCTGCCCGTGTTGTGGTGACGGGGATTTCTTCCAGTTTCAACCAGCCGTTAGCAGGGCTGTTACCGTTATAAGTCAGTTGTACATTTACTCCGGCATTGGAACCTGTGGAGATAGTAAAACTACTTTCTGCTTTGAGCGCCAGTGTCACAATATTGGTGCTGATGTCGTAAGTGGTTTCACCCACAGGCAACAAATCAGCTACCGCAATTGTCTCCAATCCGTTGTCGGGCTCGTAATCATCTATATAGTCTCCTGTTTCCCAATCCACCAGACGGATATTGGCTGTCAGTTCAAAAGGGTCAGCTTCTGTGATCTGTACTGTATAGCGGTGGTTGTGGTTTATCTCGATTAGGCTTCCGTCACCATCGGTCACACGTTCGAAAGGAATGCGATAAGATACCTCTTTCTTTTCATCCGTCAGGTTCATGGCATACAGTCCTTTCAGAATAAGGTATCCTGCATCTATGGCTTTACATGGGTAGCAATAGAAAGCTTTGGTGGTAGTTCCTACATTGGCGTTCAGTCCGTCGAAAAGGCGGTAAGGGTATGTAATCAGTTGGCCGTTTGTGGCGGGAACATCTCCTGTCGGACGAATGGGGAACAGTGTTACACCTTGTCTTCCGTTTCCCATGCTGATATCTGTGATAGTAAAATGAGACTTCGTAGCATCGTTTACTATATCGAAGCGTGCCACGGCGCGAGTGAGTGAAACATTCAGTCGCACGTAAGTTCCCATACTGTATTCGCGCAAGTCGGTGGGCTGACTGTTGGCACCGGACATGGGCAGCGGGGCAAGCAGGATATCAGCATTAAAGCCGGTGGAATTTAATAGCGGGGTATTCAGTTTAACGAAATCACTTTCAGTAGGTGTTCCGGGGCTCGTTACCATGTCTCCGGGTACGCTGGACTGTGGTTGTGAACTTTGCTGTAACGGGGTATAATTCGTGTATGTATTTCCTGCGGCATCATCCATTTCGGTTTGATTGGCTACGCAATAAAACTTGGTGAATAAACCTTTGCGGGGGTAGAATACCACATTTACTTTCCCGGCGGCCTCGTCCGCTTTCAGTTCGAGAGGGGAAGTACCCGCGGGCAGGGTTCCGGCATCCGAACGGTAGGAGAAACGTTCCTGAAAGGTGTAAGGCCCTTCCTCCTTGTCACTGCCGAAAGCATAAATATCGAAACTTTCAATGCGGTTTTCGTCCTCCTCAGCTATACCGTCGCGGGTGATAGTCCGGCTTTCGGGTGTACCGTTTACAAGGATCAGCTTGTTTTGTAGAGAGATTACCACCGAACGGCGGTTAGGGTCATTGGCCTGCGGGTTCTCCGGTGTTTCGGGAGTGCCGCCTATTATATCTACCTCCGAGGTGCAACCTGCCGTCAGGCAGGACAGTATCACCAATGAGAAGTACAGAAAGAATTCAGCTAATGCTTTCATGCTTGTTACTTTTATGCGGTTATTACTTATTTTCATTTCTTCATTCCTCGTATTTCATCTTCTTCAGGTTCTTCCTCGCCTTTTCCGGTTCTACTCCCAGTGCCTTGCGAAACCATTCTTCCGCTTTCTTCCGGTCACCTTCCAGATAGGCCAGCACGCCGAAATCATTCCATGCACGCGGGTCATCGGCCACCTTGTTCAGATATTGCCGTGCGCTAACCGGATCACCTGCCATGATTACCGCCGAAGCCGCATTGATATTGGCCAGCACGTCGTCCGGAAAGTGGTAGGCGGCTATCTCATAAATTTCACGGTATTGCTCCGTACCGGGGCGATAGAATGCAGCCACCCGGTACATCTCCTGCAATGACAGCAGACGGGGATGGGTATATATCAGACTTGCCGCCTCTTCGATATTGAAAGCGCGGGCCTCATAGCCCACCGTGATACGGATACGTCTCAACTGCGGAAAATAGCTTTTCAGAAGTTCCCGATATACGGCTCCTCCGTGCATATCCATCAATTGTTTTTCGCGTCCTTCAAAAATGCTGGTTCGGGCAATGAGAGACAATACTTCGTCACCGTGATTCATGGGGCGGCGTTGCAGAAGTTCCACCAATCCGTCCCAGTCTTCGGGTACGGAAGAAACTTTATAAAGATCGTACCCCGGTGCATACGTGGTATGCATATACTTCTTGAAGCAGCGTGCGCGGTTGGAAGCCAGTATTTCATTGTCCTTGTATGTCCCGTCAGGCGAGGCGTATCCGCAGATGGAGATGCTCGAAATACTTGCCAGATTCCCTTCGGTGAGCGGACGCATCAGGCTGTCCAGTTTCTTCAATTCGGGTCGGTTGTTGTGGAATTCGCGGCGGACGTCATAAACTCCGGTAGGGTAGTCTATATATAAGGTGGCACTTTCCGAACGGTGTTTCTTAGTTTCCATATCGGGGATGAGGTAAGTCACCATGGCTGTACACTCGGCACAGGGCATACAGTCCGGCCTGCTTTGGGTTTCTTGCCGGTTGGCGGCATTTTCACTTCTTTCGACAATCGCCTGCGGAATCACCGTCTGTCCCTGCGGAACATGGAAAGGGCTTGTCAGGGCAAGATCGGTTATCACCGGCTCTACTCCGAGCATCTTCATCCGGCAGCAATCCCGCCGTTCGCGCATCAATACCAATGAAGCGTGTTCCATCCATGGGCTATAGGCAACGGATACCTTATAAATAATACTGTCTTTCCGGTTTCGGGCATAAAGCGTACGGTAAGGAGGCAAATAGCCGGGAGACGGTTGAAGCGCCTGCCTCCTGTGGTCGGCACGGGCACGGCGACGTCCGCTCACTACCACAGCGGGCAGTTCTTGCAGACGCCCTGCGCCACGCAGCACGGGAGTGTACAGATAAGCCTCCGCATTCCCTGCTTTTGCATCACTCAGATTGAGTAGCAGTTCTATGTGAAGACTGTCTCCCTGTGTAAAGACATGCGAACCGAGTGTTAAAGTTCCGCCCGCCCATGCTTCCGCAGTCAGCAGTACCCCAACCAGACATCCTATTATTTTCTTCATCCTTTTCATCCAGCCTCTTTAATTTTTAATTATTAATTTTTAATTGTTTTTCATCCCAGTCCTCCGCCTTCCGCCCAGTCCGATGAACTGAGCTGTGTCACCACAATCTTCTGCCCGATGGTTACCAGCAGGTCAAACTCCTGTTCCGTGTTTTCATCCAGACTGACAGGCAGTTTGCGAAAGAACAGTTGCAAGTCAATCTCCTTCATAATCCGTTCATTACCCCGGTAGATACTCAGCAACGGATGTGATCCTGATGTCAGGCGATACGTTACCAATTCTCCCGTCAGTTCATCGTTATAGTTCATTGCTGCCTTGGCTTGATGCCATATTACCGGGCTGCCTATGGAGGGAAATGTAAAAGCTCCGTCACCACTGGCCAGCGGTATGTCGTAACCTGCCGGAAAGCCGTATTCGCAAGGTACGCCCCGCAGGCGGAATGTATAGCCTCCTGTTCCTTCCGCCGGATAATATCCGTCTTCCCAATGTACGGTAATCCGGAGGACGGCGTGGCAGTGGGTCAGGTAGATGGTCCGGTTCACTGAATTTCCCGTAGCGGGAATTTCAAACGTGCTATATCCATAGTATAGTCTTTCGGTGTTCGGTCGATATTCGCTTGTGGATGTTCCTGTAGCTGTTCCCGTGGCCGAAGTCATTGCCAGTTCACGGATTTGCGTCACGCCGGGTTGGGGTGCGGGTACTACATCGCTTTCATATCCCCAGTTTCCCCATGCCACGAGGGTATATCGTCCGGGAGCTAACTCTCCCTGCCAATACTCCAGACTGTCACTTTTCAGTAGCCGGATGTCCTTCAACACTCCGTCCGCATCGAAAAGGAACTGGTGGATGTTGTCCACATACATGGAGAGTTGTCCGGCGTCGGGCCTGCCGGCATAGCGGTAATTCAGCCGTACATTGTAGGGACACACTCCCGGTTCGTCGAAATCGAACGTGCAGGAGGTGCAGAACCATAGTATGCAACAGAGGATTACCATAACTTTCATCGGATGAAATAAATGAGTGACACACCGGCCCGTGTAGGCCCGAAATAATTCCTTTTATAATGTCCCATGCGCTCGCCGCAGCCCGCGCACCGGTATTTATCATATTCCATGCGGGCATGTCCGCCGCCAATTACGGCTTCTATCGAGAAGCGGTCGCCCAGCACCCAGTGATAACCGTAAGTGATACCTCCGCCATACAGGTCGCCCCGGTAAATAATGTCTTCCATACCCGAAAAGAAAGGAATCTGTCCTACGTTGTAGTAAGCGTAATGTCCGTGCACTCCCAGGAAGTGTCCTTCGAACTTACGGCAAGGCCAGTAGCGTAATTCCGGTTGTATCAGGCAGAGATTCAGTTTCATATCATTGCCGAACTTCCAGGCATTGTAAGCCCCGTTCAGTGCCATTGTGAAATGACGGCTGATGCTGGTTTCCACTCCTGCGTTGGGTGTGGTAGTTCCCCACAATAGCAGGTCGGTGCGCAATGCCACGCGTTGGGCAAAGGCAGCGGTACTCATCAGACTGAGCAGCAGGAACAGCAAATAAAGTCGTTTCATGGCAATTCGGATTTATTGCACGGTTTTAGATATGGGGGATGGAGTTCTCGATAAAACATTCACTCACGGGGAGTTCGGCTATGGAAATTTCCATCAGATAAAGGCGTGTCATCTGATTGACAATGCCCAGCTTGCGGGCTGTCGTCCCATAGCAGGAATAGAATTCTTCGTCACTGGGGCGGTTGAAGTAAACGCCTTCTCCCAATGCTTCAAGAATGGAAAGGAGGTTGATTTGATGATATGCACAAGCAAGGCGGTAGGATTCCGGGCGGTTATCAGACTGATTATCCGGTCGATTTTCTATCAGTGCTATCAGGCGTCCTTTTGATAGCTTTTGCAGCAGGTACGTAATTTCGGAAGGCGAAGGATTAAGGGAAGTACTCAACTGGTAATCCTTATACTGTATGTCGTGCAGTACCGCCAGGGCGAGTTTTGTTCTGAGTGTTAACATAGCGCTTGCTTTTTATGTAGATTATTGTCTGTTTTGTTTGGAATGTTCCGATTCCCGGTAGGAAACGGAACAGGCGCTATCATAACCATAGATTGGACAGATAAAAATCATCTTCCATTTTAAAAAGGCAGACAATTCTTAGCTCTTCCTTCCCTCTATTCTTAGATTTAGTAATGAGATTCCCCTATATTGAGATATGGGTAGGGGAATTATGTCTTCAAACAAAAAAAGTGAAAGCTTTTTAATCAATACAAAGAGCTTTTCCACTGATATACCATATTATTACAGGAATACAATATTTATTGACATGACTTTTTGAGACAAAATCTAGCTTTCAGGATAAGAGAGATGTTTTTGTCGTGTCTGGTGTTGTAATTTAACTGATTTTTTACAGAAAACTGGGAAACTTCGATAAGTATTTCCTGCTTTCCTTGTTTATTTCAATTGGAAATTGTTCCTTTACCGCCGGAATCGTTCCGTTTCCTACCGGGAATCGGAACAGAAATATGAAGCTCATTCTTAGTGTTTTTCCTCACTTTATAGTTTCCTTTTTCTTTCCTCTTCCATTCCTTTGCTGCCATCGGATTAACCAATGCTGCCATTTGCAAATTCACCACCGCCAGTTGTTCATCAGAGAATGACCTCAAATAAGTATGCGTAATTTCTTCCGAAGCATGGCTCAACCCTGCACTGATTTTGGCTACCGGTATATCTTCATTATATGCCAGAGTCGCCCACGTATGCCGTGCTACGTATGAAGTCAGTCTCACCCCCAATCCCAATCGCTCGGATAACCGATACAAATGTTTATTGTAAAGTCGCAAGGCACTCTCATATTGTTTCCTCTCCTCTGGTATACTTCCAGGTCTCCGAATAATTTTTAGAAGATAAGGCGAATCCGTATTCTCGCACTTATACCTCTTAATAATCTCCCACATCCACGGTTCAAGAGTAATCGTCAATACCCTTCCCGTCTTACTACGGCGATAGCAAAGCACATTATCCTGAATATCCGTCTTCCTCAAGTAAGCCAAATCTATAAAAGGAATCCCTCGTAGATAATAAGAAAGAATAAACAGATCCCGTGCCACCCCCAAACTTGGTGTATCCTCCAAATCAGCATCCGCCACCATACGAAGTTGTTCAATACTCAGCGCCCTTTTCCTCGTCTCTTCATATCCCATAAACACCTCACTAAAGAGCCGCTTAGCGTCTTTCAGCTCTTTCTCCTTTTCTGCTTCTCGACAAATAGCCCGCAATGCCCGGAAATAGCACGCTGAAGTATTACGTGAACATCCCGAAGCCCACAAATAGTGCTCAAAACCGAGAAAGAATCCTGCCGTCAATTCTTTAAAAGTAACAAACTCCATATTAGCAAACTCTTCCAAGCTATGCAGCATACTCCTGCAAGTATGTTCCGCCGAGAACTTAAACAACTCGCCCAAACTATCCGCATGAGTTATAATACCCTCCTTTAATGTCTTCATTTTCATCACACTGTTCTTTTAATTAGTATCTCCTCTCAACTCTACCTTCCATCATTTGTTTTGTATGGAAAAGAAGGAAAACATCAAAAGTAAGAACAGAAGATATGACTGCCTGTCATGAAATACGCATAAATGACTACACCTTATTATACAGAAATCCCCCGGAACTTTTCATGATTTGAATTCCGGGGGATATATTTATTTCTTGTTCTGAGCCTTTTCCGCTTTTCTCTTATTTACATAATCCTTGAACATCTGGCGCCAGTTACGACCATGCTCATTAAAATACTGTTCGCACTTGGTCTTGTAGATTTCAAAGATGGCAGATATCTGCTTCATGTTTTTATAATCAATAGCCTGTTCACGAGCCAGCTTCAACTGTTCCAACACAAAAGCGGTTTCTTCCTCCGTCATATCAGGGACAATGGCCTGATAACCTTTCAAAGTGAAAGCTACTTTGCCTACAGTATATTTATCAAGAATCTGCTCTACTTGTTCTTCCGTCAGCACTCTGCGCAAATCTTTCATCAGCTTTTCATGAACTTCTTTCGGCATGGCGGAATCGGCAATCATTTCCCGATCCAATTTACTTAAAGATTTACCAGTGACAGGATTGATACCCTCCGGAACAGTGGAATAAGGGTGTTCATTATGCCAGTCACGAACCTTGCGCAAATGATTATAGATAGTTGTTACAGCAAAGCCCGCTTTCTTATCATCCTCCATATTTAAGGAAGCCACCCAGTCCATTGCCTTTTTCTCAAGAGAAGCATCCGACTTTAATTGGGCAAAAGCTTTCTTGTCAATATAAACAGCTACTTTATCAAACGAACGAATTGCGCTTTCCGGCAAAAGTTCTCCTTTCTCACCGAAACTATACATAGCGGATTCCGGTTCGATGGTGACTTTTGTTTCATCCAGCATATTTCTATCCAAGCCGAACACCTCAGCAAAAAATGTATAAACAGCATTCCGCTTATTAGGACCAAAGTCATGTCTTTCTTTCGGAAGATGTATGTTCGTCACTTTATCTTTTGCATCGTAGAATCCATAAACACGCTGCAAATAAGGATATTCCAGTGTAGGCACACTTGCCGTCCAATCACCACCATCAGACACTACTAATTGAGGACGGGGAGCAAAGATTGCTGCCAATTCGGCATTGCATGTGCCACCCGCCGCCAATTGAATAGGCATACCGCTTTCACAGGGGCATCCTCCATCAAAATGAGAAGCCAAACTTACCACCGGCGCCGAAGCCATGAAGCGATCATCCAGCGCACTCAGCAGAACTGTTTGCGTGCCACCACCGGAACCGCCATTCACACCGATTCTTTTCCTGTCAATATCTTTACGGGCAGCAAGCATATAGTCGAGAATCAGCAAACCGTTCATCGCCTGAATGGTATGAGCTACACTACTGCGGTGTGCCGCACTGCCAACCTGCAAAATTGACTCTCCCCAACCGAAGAGATCATAATCCACACAAACAGCCCCCATACGTGCCAGGGTTCCCATACGCTGTTGTTGATCTTCGCGATAACGACCTCCTCCAAAGTGTCCATTCGGACAAATGATCAGCGCATGCTTCCCTTTCGATTTAGGGGCATAAACAGAACCGCAAACATACAGCCCTGGAAGCGTCTCAAGTGCAAAATTCTGAACTGTATAGCCATCATATTTCCTCACTTTGGAAAGAATCGGCTTCGACTCCACACATTGTGCGAGTAAAAGGTCAATTCCCAGACGTTGCCGGACTTCTTTTCTTAAAGAATCGGCACGGAGTTCAAAAGCTTCCTTATCTGCATAAAGCGTATTAAGGTAAGCCAGCATTTTCTCTCCGTCAGCATCTGTCCGCCGAGGATATTCATAAGCTTTCAACTTATATATATTGCCAGTTTGTTTCACAAACTTATAATCGAAAGGGGATAATACATTCGTCAGCGATTCTTCCACTGAATAAGGACGGATACGAAAATCCGCATAAGGCAACACTTTACCGACCGTATCAATATCGTATTTCAGGCGGATACCAAAACGATTTTGTATGTCCGTAAGAACTTCGTTCAAAGGGCGGGCAAAGGCCGTTTCAAATGTTTGTGTTTGTGCTTCAGCCGAAAGAGATGCAGCAAAAAGCACAGAGAAAAGAATACGTTTCATTGTTCTATATATTATTGTTTACTTTTCATCGACTTCCTTTGGATACATCTTTTTACCATTCACCATGACATCTTCCATCGTGATGCGTTCGCAATCCTCAAAGACACATTCCTCACCGGCTCCCTGCACATGGATGTCGCGCAGTACAATATCAGAGATCGGAGCTTCTTCCAGCCCAACTATCTTAACAGGAGTCTTGACGGATATTTGTGTCCTGCATACAGCTA
>OLZE01001607.1_pt1 | contig 10773 bp, 10 predicted proteins | sample 1674091 | NCBI WGS metagenome assembly OLZE01 (sample SAMEA103958143, study PRJEB25191) | human gut metagenome | biome: human-associated habitat [ENVO:00009003]; feature: intestine environment [ENVO:2100002]; material: feces | place: Germany | collected 2013/2015
ACTGCATATTTCAACGGCACATTCTCTTGCGCCTTCAACAGCATATATTGAACGGGGATAATCACCGTTTATAAATGCTTCATAGGCAGCGTCAAATATTATAAGTGAGCCGCTTTCTTTTGCATATTTTACTTACTGTTTATCTTATCATATTTCCCTGTAAAAAAAAAGCTCACGATCACTATATAATAATGCAGACCAGACCACCATTGCTGTCGTTTACGATCTTCTGCATAGAATCCTGCAGTTTTACCTGACTTTCTTCGTTGATCAGCGTAATCTTATTACGCATACCATCCATTACAAGATCTTCGATTGATTTGCCGAAAATATTTGTTCCCCAGACGCCTTGTGGACCTTCGCTCTCTTTTTTTATATATGCAACAAGGTCTTCTGCCTGTTTCTCACTTCCCACAATCGGTGCGATCTCCGTTTCTATATTCGCACGAATCATATGGATCGATGGTGCCTCGGAACGGATCTTTACTCCATACCTGCTTCCCTGCTTGATGATTACCGGCTCATCCAGGTGAATTTCTTCTTTCTTCGGGCTGACTACTCCGTAGCCTTTCATCTTCACATCCGCAAATGCATCCTTGATCTGACTGAATTCTTCTTTTACAGAAGAAAGCTCTTTCATCAAAGAAATCAGCTCATACTCACTGCGGATCTGAGTTCCTGTCAACTCACTCAACACTTCATAATAATACTTCTGGCAGAAAGAAATCCGCAATATAACCTTGCCTGTGTCCATCTCTACCTGATCCAACAGGATCTGGTCTATGTATGGACTTTCTGTCTTCCAGTCTTTTCCGGAGACACTTCGCAGATCCGACATCTGAGCCATAATTTTCTTCACATTCTCAATCAGATCTTTTTTGATTCTGTGATCGCATGACAACATTTCCACCCATTTCGGAATATAAAATTCTATTTCCGTGACAGGAAATTCATACAGTACCTGGCGCATCATTTCATAAATGTCGTCTTCCTTGAGCTGTTCACAATTCACCGGATAAACAGGTGCTGCATATTTCTCCTCAAGAGCTAATTTCAGACGATCTGTCTCTTTCGAATACGGTTTCTGGCAATTTAATAAAATAAGAAATGGCTTCCCGATCTGTCGAAGTTCTTTCACTGTCCGCTCTTCTGCTGCCACATAGTTTTCTCTTGGCAGATCTGTCACACTTCCATCTGTAGTCACAACAAATCCAATCGTCGCATGATCGTGTATCACCTTTTGTGTTCCGATCTCGGCTGCCTTTGTAAATGGTATCTCATAGTCATACCATGGCGTCTTCACCTGCCGCTCCTGCCCATTCTCGGTATGGCCATTCGCCCCATCCACCATGAACCCAACACAGTCTGCCAGCCGGATCTTCACCTCTATGTCATCTGAAAGCTTTACATCCGCTGCTTCTTTTGGGACAAACTTCGGCTCTGTTGTCATGATCGTAGTTCCCGATGCTGCCTGAGGGAGTTCATCTTGTGTCCGCTGCTTTACATGCTCTTCCTTAAGATTCGGCAAAATCAAAAGCTCCGCAAAACGCCTGATGAACGTTGACTTGCCTGTCCGAACCGGCCCCACAACTCCGATGTAGATTTCTCCGTTTGTCCGTGCTTTCATATCTTTGTATACCTGAAATGAATCCATAAAAATACCCCCTTGTTCTGCTGATACCAATGTATGCAGCCAGACAAAGGGGTATGACTTTTAATTTTATATTCGTTTCGTTCTCTTATTCTTCCCAGAGAAGAGAAGAGTTCTCAATCTTAGACTCGCGAAGCATCAGATCATCTACTGCCTGTTTTGGATCCTTTCCTTCAAAAAGAACCTTGTTGATCTCATCTACGATCGGCATTGGAACTTCATATTTCTGTGCAAGCTTTGCAGCTGCTTTCGCAGAATAGACACCTTCAACAACCATGTTTACTTCCTTCATAGCCTCTTCCATGGACTTGCCCTGTCCCATTAAGTAACCGGCTTTACGATTACGGCTATGAACACTGGCACAAGTAACAATCAGATCACCGATTCCGGTAAGTCCACAAAAGCTCTCGAACTTGCCGCCCATCTTCACGCCAAGTCTTCCGATCTCAACAATACCACGTGTGATCAGAGCCGCCTTTGTATTATCTCCATAGCCGAGACCATCTGCAATTCCTGCCGCAAGTGCGATGACATTCTTAAGAGAACCTCCAAGCTCGATTCCAAGCATGTCAGGACTTGTATACACACGGAATACTTTACTGTTAAATGCGGACTGCAAGTACTCTGCTGTCTTTTTTGTCTTTGCACCGACCACGCAGGATGTTGGAAGCTTTCTTCCTACTTCTTCTGCATGTGTCGGTCCACTGAGCACTGCTACGTCTGCCTGCGGAATCTCCTGGCTGATCTGCTGAGACAGCGTCATCAGTGTATCTTCCTCGATTCCCTTCGCTACATCAACGATCATCTGCCCATCAACAACATACGGCTTCATCTTTGCCGCTGTACTCCTTGTAAAGATAGAAGGAACTGCAAGAACTAAGAAATCTTTTCCTTTAATAGCCTCTTCCATCTCATTTGTGATCATAATCTCTTCTGAAATATGGACACCCGGAAGTTTTAATACATGCTCCCGCTTCTCGCTCAACATCTCCACTTCTTTCGGATCGATCGACCAGACAGTTACATCATGTCCATTATCATGAAGAAGGATTGCCAGAGCTGTTCCCCAGCTTCCTGCCCCAAGAACTCCTACTTTTGCCATATCATCTCTCCTTTTCTTCGCTTCTTTTATTTCTTTGAACCGAATTTATTCTCTGTTCCATTCAACAGACGTTTAATATTGGCGCGGTGTCTGTACCATGCAAGTGCTGTAAGTAAGAACGTGATCACATATAACTCATATACCGCACCCTTCGCCATATCAAACCATCCAAGCTGTCCGAAGATCACCATCTGGATAAAAAACACTGCATAAGCAAGCAATGAACCAAGGGAAACATATCTTGTCACAAGCACCGGCACAAGAAAGAATGCCAGTGTGACAAAAAACAGGATGGAACTGTACGGCAGATGCCAAAAACAATTGCTTACCACAAGTGCTGCCATAACAGCGATTCCCTTCCCACCTTTAAAATTCATATAAAATGGGAAGTTATGTCCCAAAGTAACTCCTGCTCCTGCATACATCATCAGAAGCGGAAGAATATTACTTCCATGGTATATCGCACGGACAATGAGAACTGCTGCAAAACACTTCAATACATCTCCCGCGAAAGTCATAAGTCCTGCTTTCAATCCCATAACACGCAGTGCATTCGTCGAACCGGAATTTCCGCTTCCTGCTTTTCTTATATCAATATGATGCATCTTTCCGACCAGATAACCGCTCTGCAGAAGTCCGCAGGCATATCCGACCACCAGACAGATAATACGTTCCATTCTACTGATCCTTTTCCTTTCTCTCACGGATGAAGAACTTCAGTGAAGTTCCTCTGAAGCCAAATGCCTCTCGGATCTTATTCTCAAGATATCTTGTATAGGAGAAATGCATCAGCTCCTTGTCATTTACAAAGATAACAAATGTCGGTGGCTTAACAGCAACCTGTGTAATATAATAGAGTTTTAATCTCTTACCTTTATCTGACGGTGGCTGCTGCATAGCAACTGCCTCTGTCATGATCTCGTTGAGAACTCCTGTCGCAATACGAAGTGTCTGGTTCTCAATGACCATGTCGATCATGTCATACAGTTTCGGAAGTCTCTGTCCTGTCAGTGCAGATACATACATGATCTCTGCATATGGCATATAAGAAAGTACCTGACGGATCTTTCCTTCGTATTCTTTCATTGTCTTATCATTCTTCTCAATGGCATCCCATTTATTAACGACAATGATAACTCCCTTTCCTCTTTCATGAGCGATTCCGGCAATCTTCGCATCCTGTTCTGTGACACCTTCTGTCGCATCGATCACCATAAGGACAACATCGGCACGCTCTACTGCACTTACAGTACGGATGATACTATAACGCTCCAGTTCTTCCTTGATCTTATTCTTTCTACGAAGACCTGCTGTGTCGATAAAAATGTATTCCTTTCCGTCATGCACGATCTCTGTATCAATCGCATCTCTTGTTGTGCCTGCGATATTGGATACAATTACGCGGTTCTCACCAAGCAGACGGTTTACGATAGAGGATTTACCAACATTTGGTTTACCTACGATTGCGATACGCGGACGGTCATCATCCTCTTCTGATGGATCCCACTCCGGGAAATGTGCTGTAACCGCATCAAGCATATCTCCAAGACCAAGTCTGGATGCTGCTGAGATCGGCACCGGATCTCCAATTCCGAGATTGTAGAATTCATAGACATCAGCCATATATTTATCAAAATTGTCAACCTTATTTACAACAAGGACAACCGGCTTACCGGAACGGCGAAGCATATCCGCAACCTTGGAATCTGAATCTACAAGTCCCTGCTTTACATCTGTGATAAAGATAATAACATCTGCTGTGTCAATGGCGATCTGTGCCTGCTCTCTCATCTGGGAGAGAATGATATCACTGCTATCCGGCTCAATACCACCTGTGTCGATCAGTGTGAAGTCTCTGTCAAGCCAGTCAACATCTGCATAAATTCTGTCTCTTGTAACACCCGGTGTATCCTTAACGATGGAGATCATCTCTCCTGCCAGGACATTGAAGAGTGTTGATTTACCCACATTCGGGCGCCCTACAATGGCAACTACTGGTTTACTCATTCTATTCTTACCTTCCTGTTTTCTCTTATTTTTTCTTAAATAGTTTCTCTTAAGCCGTAGTGATCCTACGGTCTTTCATCTGATTCTCATCTATATCTGTGGGATTCGGACCTGCGACACCTAAAATAGCATCGATCAGATCCTGTCCGCTTGATTTTACAATATCTATAGGAACTTGTAAAGTATCTGATACTTCTTTCAATGTAAAGTCATCAAGGAAAATGTCCTCGTCCATCTTCAGCATATTGCATGGGATCAGAAGCCTGCTTCCAAGCGGCTGATCTTTTAACTGCTTCATCAGATCCTGTCCTGTGATCAGACCAGAGACTGTGATACGCTCTCCGAAGAAATCATTCCGGATACAATATGTGTGAACCTTAAGTCCCTCATACTTCTCCTCCATCTTCTTCGCCATACGCTCAAGATACGGATATGCAAGCTTTGCTGTTGCAAGGGAAATCTCTTCCTGATGTTCTCCGCTTTCCAGCTTCGCATAACCTTCTTCAAACTCATTAAATAAAAGACGAAGCATACCGACTCCATTCTCCAGCTGAAGATATCCGTCATAACGTTCCTCTTCCGGAACTTCTTCCTCTGCCAGCAGATACCACTCATCTCCTGCATGAATAAAATGGATCCCGTATTCTGCGTAGACTTTCTTCTGCCACTTCTCAATCGTGCGAATGACTTCCTTCGCCTCTTCCTTTGTAAATGGCTCTAATGGATACAATCCATCTCGATACTTGGAAAGTCCAACCGGCACAACTGACACACTGCGTAAAAGCGGCAGATACTGCGTCAGGTCACGGATACTCCGTTCCAATTCTTCCCCGTCATTCACTCCACGGCAAAGAACAATCTGTCCGTTCATCTCAATGCCGCCCTGATACAGGATATCAACTTTCTTCAAAGCCTCCCCTGCAAAACGATTATGAAGCATCTTACAACGAAGCTCCGGATTCGTTGTCTGGAACGAAATATTGATCGGTTCCAGTCTATAACGGACAATACGATTCATATCCTTCTCACTCATATTTGTCAGTGTGACATAGTTTCCCTGAAGGAATGACAGTCTGGAATCATCATCCTTAAAATACAGCGTATCACGCATCCCCGGCGGCATCTGATCGATAAAGCAGAAAATACATTTATTATGGCAGGAATGATACTCATCCATCAGTCCCTTACCGAAATCAATTCCCAGATCCTCATCAACATCTTTCTCAATTTCAAGCTCCCATTCTTCCCCGTTCGCTTTTCGGATCACAACAAGCAGCTCCTCAGATTCCACATAAAACTGATAGTCAAAAATATCCTCGATCACCTGACCGTCAATCTCCAGCAGAACATCTCCCGGTTCAATTCCAAGCTCTTCCGCAATGCTTCCTGGCCTCACACTTTCTATGATGTGTTCGTGCTTTTTCTTCATCTATAAAAATAAACTCCTTTATCCAATTCCATAAAAATCCTTCTGTTAATTTCTTTGCAGCAAAAATCCCCATATTATAGAAGAAAGACTTTCATGATTCTTAATTTTACACCATATCTTATAATATCACAATTTTCCAGACGAATAAAGCATTGTTTTTTTGCAACATTTTTTCAACAATCTTGCATTTTTGTTCCATTTTCACTTGACGTATCAAATAATCGTGCTATAATTTAACACATGACATCTTACAGTTTAGCGCTTTAAAGCGTAACGGTTTAAAGTGTGGATTGTATGAATCGAAAAAGGGAGGACACAATCATGAAATCTAAGAAAATTTTAGCAGTACTTATGGCTGCCGGAATGACACTTTCACTTGCAGCATGCGGAAGTTCATCCGACTCTACAGATAAGAGCGCAGACAACGGATCCGATTCAGGAAAGACTTATAAGATCGGTATCTTACAGCAGTTAGAGCATGCTGCTCTTGACGAAGCAACAAAAGGATTTGAAGATGCCTGTACAGAAAAGTTCGGAGAAGGCAATGTCAAATTCGACCTTCAGAACGGCCAGGGCGAGCAGGCTAACTGTGCTACAATCGCAAATAACTTCGTAGCGGATAATGTGGATCTGATTCTTGCAAATGCAACAACAGCACTCCAGTGTGCAAGCGCAGCAACAAGTGATATCCCGATTCTCGGAACATCTGTTACAGACTATGCTACAGCACTTGATATCTCTGACTGGACAGGAACAACAGGAATGAACATTTCCGGAACAAGTGATCTTGCACCGATTGATGAGCAGGAGGCAATGCTCAAAGAACTCATTCCTGATGCTAAAACAGTCGGACTTCTCTACTGCTCCGCTGAACCGAACTCAGCATATCAGGCAAAGCTTTTCGCTGAAGCATTAGAGAAAGATGGAGTCGCATACAAAGAGTACACAGCTGCTGATTCTAATGAGATTCAGTCTGTTGTAACAAATGCAGTTTCCGAATGTGATGCACTTTACATTCCTACAGATAACACAATGGCTTCAAACACAGAAATCATCAATAACATCTGTCTGCCGGCTAAGGTTCCTGTAATCGCCGGTGAGCAGGGAATCTGTAAAGGATGCGGTATTGCAACACTTTCTATCAGCTACTACGATATCGGATACAAAGCCGGTGAGATGGCTTACGACATCCTTGTAAACGGTGCTGACATTACTACAATGAAGATTGAAAGTGCCCCGAATGTAACAAAGATGTACAATCCTACCATCTGTGAGGAACTTGGAATTACTATTCCAGACGGATATGAAGCAATCGAAGAATAAGATTCTTCCATTCAACCGGAACATATTAATCAGAAGATATTAAACAGAATATTTTTTCTCAAGAGCGGGCTTCATCCAGATGAATGGTCGCTCTTGATTCTAGTTACTGTGAACAGTAACCTTAATTATACTTATCTATTTATATGAAACAATAAAAAGAAAGATTAGAGGGATAAATCATGGCAGCATATTTCGCAGCCCTTGATCCAATGACTCTGGTACGTGCTCTCCCGGGCAACGTGGCCCAGGGCATTATCTGGGGAATTATGGCACTCGGTGTTTACATTACATTTCGTATACTTGACTTTGCGGATCTGACCGTAGACGGTTCACTTGCAACCGGCGGTGCAGTCGCAGTTATGCTCATCCGCGCAGGTGTGAATCCTGCACTTGCACTTGTCTTTGCATTTCTTGCAGGTATGGCAGCAGGATTTGTGACAGGAGTTTTACATACATTTTTCGGAATTCCTGGAATTCTGGCAAGTATCCTGACACAGATCGGACTTTACTCTGTAAACCTTGGCATTATGGGGAAATCCAACCAGGCGGTCAATGTCATGCAGTACAAACTGGTTGCTTCTCTTCGTTATGTAACCGGAGAAGGCAACTGGATCTTCTTCCTGAAATTAATCCTTGCAGCACTGATCCTGATCGCACTCTGCTACTGGTTCTTCGGAACAGAACTCGGTGCATCCATCCGTGCGACAGGATGTAACGAACAGATGGCTCGTGCTCAGGGCATCAACACAGGATTCAACAAAGTTCTTGCACTTATGATCTCCAACGGTCTTGTAGGACTTTGCGGTGGAATTTACGCACAGTACCAGGGCGCAGCTGATGTCAATATGGGACGTGGCGCGATCGTTATCGGACTTGCAGCCGTCATCATCAGCGAAGTGATCTTCGGAAAATTCTGTGCACACAGAAAAGCAGCTTTTGCCTTCACACTCGGTGCAGTCTTCATCGGAGCAATCCTTTACTACCTTGTAATCGCATTAGTACTCTGGCTGAAGATGCCATCTGATTATATGAAACTGTTCTCAGCTGTAGTTGTTGCATGCTTCCTCGCAGTTCCTTATATGAAAGATACTTACTTCAAGAAAGGACGGGCAAAATAATGGGATACATGTTAGAAATCAAAGATATTTATAAAACATTTAATGCCGGTACAATCAATGAAAAACGTGCCCTCAACGGAGTTAACCTCAACTTAAATCCCGGAGAACGGCGCCGGCAAATCAACAACATTGAATGCGATTGCAGGTGTATGGGGAATCGATAAAGGAAATATCATCATCGACGGTACTGACATCACAAAACTTTCCGAACATAAACGTGCGCTCTTCCTCGGTCGTGTGTTCCAGGATCCTATGACAGGAACCGCAGCAACGATGTCTATTGAAGAAAATATGGCCATCGCTGCACGCCGTGGTCAGAAAAGAGGTCTTGGCTGGGGCGTTACAAAGAAAGAACGTGAACACTATAGAGAAGCGTTAAAAGAACTTGATCTTGGACTTGAAGACCGCTTAAGCAGTAAGGTTGGTCTCCTCTCCGGCGGACAGCGTCAGGCGATCACACTTCTGATGGCTTCCCTTAAAAAGCCGAAACTTCTGCTCCTTGATGAGCATACAGCCGCTCTTGATCCAAAGACTGCCGCAAAAGTACTTGCACTCTCTGACAAGATCATCAGCGAAAATAATCTGACAGCCATGATGGTAACACATAACATGAAAGACGCCATCGCACACGGCAACCGCCTGATCATGATGCACGAAGGAAAAGTCATCTATGATGTATCCGGAGAGGAAAAGAAAAACCTCAAAGTATCTGACCTTCTTGCAAAATTCGAAGAAGTCAGTGGCGGGGAATTCGCAAATGACCGTATGATGTTAAATTAATCATCTGCGTTATAATTATGCCATCTTCATAATAAACTTTTTATAACCATAAAAGGAAAGACGATAGGTTCACATGAGCTTATCGTCTTTCCTTAAATAATCTTTCGTTTGTCTGTTATAAAACTCAAGATACCTGTTTATTGCATGAGATAAGAGAAAGTTGTACAATAAAGATACTAATAAAACAAAAGATGAAAGGAAAAACTCATGAAAGAAATCTCCATCACATCCTTTGAAAACCTTAAAATAGGTCAAGCAGAAAACAGCGTGGCAGGTACCGGATGTACTGTCTTCCTGCTGGGAAAGAGCGGTGCTCCAGCCGGGCTGGATGTCCGCGGCGGCGGACCGGCTTCCCGTGAAAGTGAATTGCTTCACCCACTCGCAGCTGCACAAGCCATCCATGCCATTGTGCTGGCCGGAGGCAGCGCATTTGGACTAGATGCTGCCGGCGGTGTTATGCAATATCTTGAAGAGCATAATATCGGCTTTGATGTCGGTGTCACAAAAGTTCCACTCGTTTGTCAGGCTGACCTGTTTGATCTAACTGTAGCAGATTCACACATCCGTCCAGACGCTAAAATGGCCTATCAAGCCTGTATCAATGCTGAATGCGGCAACTATCAGGACGGAAACTATGGCGCAGGCACCGGTGCTACCGTAGGCAAACTGCTTGGAATGAGCCAATGCATGAAATCCGGCATCGGCAGCTACGCTGTTCAGGTTGGTCCACTGCAAGTTGGTGCTGTTGTCGCAGTTAACGCACTAGGTGATATCTATGACCCTGAAACAGGTCGCAAAGTGGCCGGACTCCTTGCAAGCGACGGGAAAACTTTCCTGGACTCCGAGCTGCTCGCATTACAAAATATTGATGTAAAAGAAAATAAATTTGTTGGCAATACGACCATCGGTGTTGTGTTCACGAACGCAAAGTTCGACAAATCCCAGCTATGCAAAATTGCAAGTATGGCGCATGACGGCTACGCACGTGCCATCCGCCCGGTACACACCTCAGCTGATGGAGACAGTATCTATGCCGTCTCATTAGGGAATGTAGCTGCAGATCAGGACGTTGTAGGGGCACTAGGAGCACGTGTCATAACTAAAGCAATCTTACGAGCTGTACAAGCAGCAGAACCTTCCTATGGATTTCCTGCTGTACGCAGCTTGAAGTAAAAACTGACCGTTTGCTGGCTACAGCTGGTTCTGCTGTTGCCACTGAACAAAAAGATATCGAAGCACACTTTTATTTTCCGTGTGCCTCGATATCTTTTTTATCTGTCCCTGGCCAAACAGATAAATGGACAATGAGAATCAATCCTTCCGATATTATAATCCCTGATTGTTCGTTGTCTTGTCTCGTATT
>OLZE01001608.1_pt1 | contig 10769 bp, 10 predicted proteins | sample 1674091 | NCBI WGS metagenome assembly OLZE01 (sample SAMEA103958143, study PRJEB25191) | human gut metagenome | biome: human-associated habitat [ENVO:00009003]; feature: intestine environment [ENVO:2100002]; material: feces | place: Germany | collected 2013/2015
CGACATTTGCCGGAATTGGCGTTTCTTATATTAGGGACTTATTTTACAGCCCCTTTTGAACACTTTTGAAAACATTTTAAAATTTATGTATATTTATGTTTTCTTTTGTTTACTTTTGAAGAAAAACGTTGTACAATTACAGTATAATAATTTAAGCTAATTATTCAGAAATTTACATTATAAGGTGGAGGTATATTATGTCAGACGTAAAAAGTGTTATTGAAAGCGGCAGGGCTGTGCTCGGAATAGAGTTTGGTTCTACCAGAATAAAGGCGGTGCTTATCGGGGAGGACCATGCTCCTATAGCCACAGGTGCCCATGATTGGGAAAACATGCTTGTGGACGGCATCTGGACATACAGCCTGGATATGATTTGGGAGGGCATTTCAGACTGCTACAGCAAAATGGCGCAGGATGCAAAGGAAAAGTATGGAGTTACCATCAAAAAGCTTGCGGCAATCGGTATTTCCGGCATGATGCACGGCTATCTGCCTTTTGACAAGGAGGATAATCTGCTTGTGCCATTTCGGACATGGAGAAATACCATCACAGGTGAGGCTGCAGCAGAGCTTACTGAGGTGCTTGGCTTTAATATTCCGCAGAGGTGGAGCATAGCGCATCTGTATCAGGCTATATTAAATAAAGAAGAGCATGTATCAAAGATATCATATTTCACAACATTGGCAGGCTATATTCACTGGCAGCTCACAGGTGAAAAGGTCATGGGTGTCGGTGAGGCATCAGGCATGTTTCCTATCGATTCTAAGACCAGGGATTATGATGCGGCAATGCTTGATAAATTTGCAGCATTAGATAAGGTAAAAGAATATCCATGGGATATAAGAGACATTCTGCCAAAGGTGCTTACGGCTGGAGAAAAGGCAGGTACGCTGACAGAGGAAGGAGCTAAAAGGCTTGATGTAAGCGGCAATCTGGAGAGCGGTATATTGCTTGCACCGCCTGAGGGAGACGCAGGCACGGGAATGGTCGCAACCAATTCTGTTGCAGTGCGTACCGGAAATGTATCAGCGGGCACATCTGTATTTGCTATGGTGGTGCTTGAAAAGGCACTTAAGGCAGTTCATGAGGAGCTTGATATGGTCACCACACCATCGGGAGATGCGGTAGCTATGGTGCACTGCAACAACTGTACGTCAGACTTAAATGCATGGGTGGGATTATTCAAGGAATTTTCAGAGCTGTTTGGCATGGATATAGATATGAATGACATATATGGAAAGCTCTACAACAATGCACTTACAGCCGATAAGGACTGTGGAGGCCTTGTTGCCTTTAACCTTTTCTCGGGAGAGCCTGTCATCGGACTCAACGAGGGCAGACCTATGTTTGCCAGAAAGCCGGATGCAAGGATGAATCTTGCAAACTTTATGCGCACACATCTCTATGCAAGTCTTGCAACACTAAAAATCGGCTGTGATATTCTCTTTAAAGAGGAAAAAGTAAAGGTAGACACACTTTACGGTCATGGTGGTCTGTTTAAGACAAAGGGTGTGGGCCAGAGCATACTTGCAGCAGCCATGGATGCACCGGTTGCGGTCATGGAGACTGCCGGAGAGGGCGGCCCGTGGGGCATGGCAGTGCTCGCAGCTTATATGGTGAATAAAGCAGATGGAGAGCCTTTGGAAAAATATCTTTCAGACAGGGTATTTAATGGCGAAAAGGGCATAGTAATGCAGCCGGACCCTGATGATGTAAAGGGCTTTGATGAGTACATAAATACATATAAGGCAGCAATTGAGGCAGAGCGTGCCATGGTAAAGGCGCTTCCGCTGTAATAGCAGTAAAAAATAATAAGAGAGGAACAAAAAATGCTTGAAGAATTAAAGAAACAGGTTTACGAAGCAAACATGGAGCTCCCAAGAAGAGGGCTTATCACATATACATGGGGCAATGTCAGTGGAATTGACAGGGAAACAGGCTATTTTGTCATCAAGCCAAGTGGAGTGGATTATGATGTGCTCACCCCTGATGATATGGTAGTCATGGATCTTGAAGGAAATAAGATAGAGGGAAAATACAAGCCTTCGTCAGACACTGCAACACACTTAGAGCTCTACAAAAAGTATCCGGATATCGGAGGAATTGTACATACGCACTCACCTGAGGCAGTTGCCTGGGCACAGGCCGGCAGGGATATTCCACTCTACGGCACCACTCACGCAGACTATTTCCTAGGCTCAATTCCATGTGCGAGAAATCTCACCACAGAGGAAATCAACGAAGCCTATGAGAAAAACACAGGCCTTGTCATCATAGAGACATTTGAGAACAGAAAAATCAATCCTGTATACACACCGGCTGTGCTCTGTCAGAATCACGGACCGTTTGCTTGGGGAAAGGATGCGGCTGAGGCTGTGCACAATGCCGTTGTCCTTGAGGAAGTGGCAAAGATGGCCAGACTCACAGAGTCAGTAAATCCTGACGTGAAGCCGGCCCCGGACAACATAAAGGAGAAGCATTTCTACCGTAAGCATGGTGCTAACGCATACTATGGCCAGAACTGATTTGTAGCTGTTATACGGCCCGTAGTATTAATATTATTTTGTGTTTACATAGCACAAAAAATGTGCTAAATTTTTATGTAAAGTACAGTCTCAAATGACTGTAAATAAGACATAAGGTGGTTGATAGAATGGTACTGCCAGTTGAGATAATAGTCTGCTGCTTAATATTTGGCATATACAGAGTAATACGGATAAAGCGGGATCCGGCATATAAGATAAGCAATATGCCCGAGAAGCTGCAGAAAAAGGTCATGCATATGCGCGGCTACAGAAATCGGAATATCCGTATCATGACAGACTGGGAGAAGTTTGTAAAGAAGCTTCCGACACTTATATTCTGGACGATAGCGCTTGTCATACTGACATCAATAGCAGGGGCAAAAAGTTTTTCAACGGGCTTTGTGTTTGCGCTTTTGATATGGATGGCAGTCCTATTGTTTCTTGAACTGGTAGTATACTGTGGCTGGTATGCACATACACCGAAGGTGTGGATAAAGGGTACCGAGGATATGGCGAAAAAGACATATACCAATTATGCACATTATATCGGGCTGATACCACAGAGAGCTTTGATGGGAATAGTGGTTGCTATTATAGTGGGTCTTGTGATAGATATGATTCCAAGGCTTGACAACAACAATTATTCGCCGAAATATACAGAGATAGAGGATACCTTAAAGGCAGCCTGTGACAATTACATGATCCCGGGTATGGCTGTTGAGGTGGTAGATGCAGAGGGCGTGCTTTTCTCCGGTACATATGGGGATTGCAAGAGCCTTGACACACCGTTTATCACCGGTTCACTCAGCAAGTCGTTTACTGCGGCATGCATCATGAAGCTGTATGAGGGAGGACATCTGAATATTGACAGCCCGGTAAATCCTTATCTGGATGCAGCTGAGGTATTCAAAAATCCAAAGGATGCGACAAGGATTACAATAAGACAGCTGCTCAATCATACCAGTGGACTTGGCGTGTACCAGCATGTGGGAAATGCAAAGATTGTTGGCAAAAATGGAGAATATACCTATGCGAATGTCAATTATGACATACTTGGTCTTATAGTGGAAAAAGTATCAGGTGTTAGCTACAGCGATTATCTGACAGCGACATTTTTTACACCACTTGGCATGACTCACAGCAGCGCAGCCTATGCAAAAGCGAAGAAGGATGGTCTGATTACAGGCCACAACAATTATTTCGGTTTTTCGGTGGAAAGCGATGTGAAGTATCCGCTCAGCGATTCATGGTCCACTGTACCGGCGGGCTATATTGCATCCAGCGCAAATGATATGGGAAAATATCTGCAGATGTATCTGCGTGGCGGCTATGGAATACTCTCTGACAAGAGCCTTAGCACAATGTTTCGGGCAACAGTTCCTATGGATGAGTCAGGTGAGACAGGCTATGGTATGGGCTGGGTACGTTCGGATAAATATGTCGAGACAGTGTACAATCACACAGGTCTCACGGAAAACTATATCTCAGACATGTATCTGCTTCCGGAGAGCGGTGTGGGCGTTGTATTCCTTGCAAATACCAATGACTATATGGTCACAAACAATCTGATGAACAAGGTAACCTCAAAGGTTGTGATGACACTTATGGGATACGCAACAGACGAGCTTGACCCAAAGGATTATGTCGATGCGCACCTGTTCTATGACCTTGTTTTTGCAGCATTTATATTGGTTGCGCTGATGGAGATTATCAAGTCGCACAAATGGAGAACTGACAATAGCGGAAACCTGATAGCGAATATTTTTCTGCATCTGTTTTTGCCGGTGGGCATAGTTATTGCGCCTATTGTCGGAGGTATACCATACTGGGTAATAAAGGACTATGTTCCTGATTTATTTATTGTGGCATGCCTGAGTGTAGTACTTCTTGCAATAGGTGGAATCCTGAAGCTTAAAAACAGGAGAAATTCATAAGATAAAAGCAGAAGAAATAGAAATGCGGCTACTGTAATATGTAGCCGCATAATTTTTTGACCATAGCATCGTGGGAGGAGTCACAGCACACTCCGACAGTACATGAAGAGTATAAGCCGGAGGCTTTGACAAATTCATTGTCATCTGCTGAAAGCCTGATACCACAAGGATATTCCTTACCATCTATTGTCACATATGCAAGCCTGTCCTTATATTTTTCAAGGACGGCTTTATCCAGATATTTGCTTATATCTTCAAAGCAGACATTTTTGGCGTAATAATCAAAGGTCTTATCATCCATAAAGCATATATCGTATTCGTTAGAAGCAAAGTATGCTGTGAGGACTGCCATGTTCTGATAGTCTAAGCCGCTTTTGTCTACATCGACACAGATATTTTTGTTTAAGGCAATTTCATCCTTTGACAAATCATAGCCGTTATCTGTGAGAAAGTCATTGAAAATATCGGCGCCGTTATCCTCTGTGGTGCTGTTTTCTGCATTTACGCATAATACGCTCAAAACAGTATTTTTCTGCGCAAGCCGGCCGCAAATAAAGGTTGTGACTGCTATGATTCCGATAATGACAAGAAATATCGGTATTTTGTAATAGTCCCATATATATTGTATTTTCTGACTGAATGTCAGCTCCTTAAAAGGTGTCTTTTGTTCCATGATTTTATCTCCCTCTGATATGATGTGCTGTAGTTTAAAAATATTATAAGGTAATTTATAGAAATTTACCAATAAACATTCTATTAACTGCCTTTTTCTTTTTAGATTATTATGCTATAATGAGCCAAAACACAGATAATACAAAAGGAGAATAATATGAAAGCAAGCCACAGAAAAGATGTTATAATCGCCAGACTGATTTTTGCAGCAATATGTCTTTTTCTTATTGCCCTGATTGCTACAATAGTGATTACCGTTACCTCAAAGGGCGGCAAAAAAAAGGAGCAGGACAAGGCACAACAGAATGCAGTTAGCGAAAGTGAAACTGACAGTGCCGGCGATAGTGATACAGAGATAGGCGCCATATATCTGCCACAGCAGACTACAGAGGGTACAGAAAAAACTTACGTCACCACTACAAGCAGTGTAAACATGAGAGAGAAGCCTGATAAAAACGCAAATATAGTTACTGTTATAGCACAGGATGTGAAGCTTGAGTTTGTATCAGAGGACAATGGCTGGACACAGGTTATCTTTCAGGGACAGACAGGCTATGTCAGCTCTGACTACGTCAAGTCAGATATGGCTGACAGCACTACAGACAGCGGCACATCAGGTGCGGCAGGTAGCGGGGCTGCCAGTCAGGGTACAGCAGATGGCAGTACAACAGGAGCTGCAGATAATGCTGCACAGTCACAGTAATAGATACGTGGTGAGGTAATGTATATGACAGGAATTATATGGGCATGTGCTGCAACGTTTATTGCAGCATGTGTGCCTATTTTGGCCAAGGTTGGAACTAAAAAGACAGACCCGGCGCTGGCGGGAAGCATTGCAGGGATTGTTTTATGTGCGTCTATATATTTTTACAGGAAAGATAATATAATGGGAAGCAGCCTGATTGCACTCGGCCAAAGGAGCGTTATATTTATACTTCTGGCAGGGCTTGCAACAGGGCTTTTTGGCATCTGTTTTTTTAAATCCATACATGAGGGCTACACATTTCAGGTTACAGCTATAGTTAAATGCAGCTATATAATCACGCTTGCAGCGGGATTTTTTCTGTTTCATAACACTCATGACACTTTTGACTATATAGCGATTGCACTCATGATTGCTGGAACGGTTATTTTAAATCTGGATGGAACCGGTATTTTGTTTGCGCTTCTTGCTGCAGTTTGTGCGTCGGCAGCACATATTCTGGTGTCACTTGGCGGGATACAGCCGGATAAGGGCTTTATTGCGTTCTGGTGTGTGTTTATAGGAACGCTGGTGCTTATTATATTTACTATTGCAACAGGAGGCATGAAGAAAATCAGATCCATGTCATTTGTTGATGGTATATGCCTGATTCTTGCAGGCATTGCATACCCGTTAGCATATGATTTTTATGGCAGGGCAGTTTCAATGTCCGGCAGCTATGCAGGGTATATTTTTAATTTGACGATTATTGTGATGATGATATGCTCCAGCGTGATACTGAAGGAGAAGGTATCGGGAAAGAAATTCCTGGGCGCATGCATTTTTATTGCAGCATTGTTTGTTATAGCATGCAACTAATAGCTGAATATAGCATATAATGATTAAAAAGAGGTTTTTTGATGTTACCTTTTTATAAAACATTTCCGTTTATGGATTACTATAAAAATGAGGATGCATTTGCAAAGGACCTGGGGATGATAAAGGATATGTATCCGCTTGATACGGCGATGATACAGTCCGCAGTAGAGCAGCGCATGGATGAGCTGGAGTATGAGGGCAGCTTTATCTATGATGAGGTGCCTGACAGGCAGCGTCTTTTCGATGAGGCAGACAGGATTGCCGGCAGATTTATCTCAGAGCAAAGCAGCAGGTGCTTTATCTGTACAATAGCGGGCATACTTTTTAACTGTGAACTCTGCAGACGCAGATGCAGATACAGAAGGTACCAAAGATTCTGGTAGATATAAGGATATGATTTTATGAGTAAGAAAGTGATAAAGCCGATAGTACTTATAGTAGTATTTATTGCAGCATTAATTACATTTTGCATAACTACAAACAAGGGAAATAAGGATATGACCACGAAGCAGGCGGATGCAGCGCTGCCGGTTATGTCATTTAATCTGGATAAAATAAAGATAAACACCCTCCATGGATATACTACTGAGATGGATCCGACAAAGATGCGCGATTGCGTTATTCCAATTTCGGATGACAGGAAGCTCTCATTATCCATTTCAACATATGGCATGGCTGTTGACAGGATATCATACAAGATCAGAAGCATGGATGGCAAGAGGCTGGTGGCCGATGACGAGATATCTTCTTTTTCTAATAAGGATAATACTATTCAGGCGGACGTAAGCATGCCGAATGTTATGGATGAAAATACTGAGTATCTTTTGGTGTTTACCATCACAAGCGGTCAGGATAATGTATATTATTACAGCAGGATTATGCAGACGGATGGAAAGGCAGCTGCAAAGGTTGTTGAGTTTGCAAAGAAGTTTCATGATGAGACGTTTATAAAGGATGACAAATCCTTCTTTACAACATATATGGAGACAACAACCGGTGACAGAAATACGCTTGCACATGTGGATCTGACATCTACGGTGAGTCAGATTACCTGGGGCTCAATGGCCGCTGCACAGTATACGAATCCTGTCATAGCCCTAAAGGAAATAAACGATTCTTATGATGTGGTTACAATAGACTATGTGATGAGCTGTGTGGACGGTAAGGGTGAGACTGAGTATTACAATGTGAGAGAGTATTTCAGGCTGCGCCAGACGGAAAGCCGTATGTACGTGCTCAACTATGAGAGAACGGCAAATCAGATTTTTAACAGTGAAAACAGCTTTATATCGGATTCTGGCAGCGTAATGCTTGGCATCAGAAGCAGTGAGGCAGAGTACAGGGCCAATGAAGCAGGCAGTGTGATATGCTTTGTCCAGGAGGGAGATTTATACTCCTATGATATCAACAATGGAATGATAATCAAGGTATTCAGCTTCAGGGACGCTGAGGGCATTGATGAGCGTGAGAACTGGAATCATCACGATATAAAGATTGTCAGTGTAGACGAAGCGGGCAGTATTGATTTTGTGGTATACGGATATATGAACAGAGGCACCCACGAGGGAGAGGTGGGAACCGGTGTGTACCATTATGACGGCCTGGCACATACTATAGATGAGGAAGCGTTTATTCCTTCTAAGACATCATATGAGGTGCTAAAGGCTGAGATGGGCAAGATGCTTTATCTTAATGAGAAGAATGAATTCTATCTCATGATGGATGACAGTCTCTATAGGATTAATTTAGGCTCGATGTCAGTAAAGAAGGTGGTTGAGGGCTTGTCCACAGGCTCTTACTGCGCATCGGAGAGTAACAGATACTTTGCATGGGTGGATTCTGCAAATCAGTACTCATCAAATACCATAAAAGTGATGGATTTAAAGAGTGGCAAGACCTTTGAGGTCAAAAAGGGCGACGACCAGTATCTGCGTCCGCTTGGCTTCATAGGTGAGGATTTCATATATGGACAGGCGAATGCTGCTGATGTGGTCTCTGATGCAGCCGGAAACACGACATTTCCTATGAATGGCCTTATTATTCTTGATACATCTGACCAGTCGGAGCTTAAGACATATACCCCTTCGGGCGGCTATGTCGAGAAAATTTCTGTGGATGGATATACGGTAACGATAGATCTGATTGCACAAAACAATGGTGTGTATGCAGAAATCGGTCAGGATACCATTATGAACCGGGAGGCTGATTCGAAGCAGAAGATAGCTCTTGATACGAGTCAGTCCGATACAAAGCTGACGGTCAGCGCTATTAGTATAGCAGGTGGTAAAAAGCCGGATAAGCTGAAGCAGCTGACAGCACAGATGACTATAAATTCGCATGATACTGCTGTTGATTTAAAGTTTGATGACAATACAGTCCATTTCTATGTTTATGCAAAGGGGGATGTGATTTTTGCATCTGATAACATCTCGGATGCCATAAAACAGGCAAATGACAGCATGGGAGTGGTAATTGACTCAAACCAGCAGTATGTATGGATGAGGGCAAGAAAAAATGCAGTAAATGCATTTGCGAATATTGCATGTAATGAAACCGATAAGGATGCTGACAGTGTCGTGAAATCAGTAAGTGCAATGCTTACCTACAATGATGTTACGGTAAGTGTGTCTGAGCTGATTGGAGCAGGCAGCAGTGCTGTTGATGTGCTCAAAAACAACCTGCCGGACAAGGAAATACTGGATTTACAGGGAGTGTCTTCTGAGGATATTATCTTTTATATCAGCCAGGGCAATCCGGTATTTGCGATGACGGGAAATACGTCGGCAGTGCTTGTGACAGGATACTCTTCAAATGGAGCTTTATATATTTATAATCCGGATAATGGCGCAACAACATCGATGAGCTATGAGGATGCTGACAGAATGTTTTATAATGGTGGCTTGCATTTTATCACGTACATGACAAAATAAACAGAATAATGTTGTAATAATGCCGATTTTGTGACATTAAATGTAAGCTCCTTAGGTAAAGTTTAACAGAAATTTTCATAAGGATTGAAAAGCGGTTACAATTGGGATATATTAAATAAGTATGAAACAGGTTTAATACTTTTTGTTTAAGGAGAACGTATGAGTAAGAAGAGTATTGTCGTTACAAAAGTATGTGAAGGTCATGATAATCCAATCGCAGAGCTTGTTCAAGTGGCATGCAAGTTCGATAGTGAGATTACATTGGAGAGTGACAATCGCAAAATCAATGCAAAAAGCATCATGGGTATTATGGCATTTAATCCTTCAGATGGAATGTCTGTTGATATTGTTACAAAGGGTGATGATGAGCAGGAAGCTTTAGTTGCAATTGAAAATTTTTTAGTATGTGAATAATGAGCATGAGGAGGAAAATAGTATGCGTAAAAAGAATAACTCAAAGACAGTTAAGCAGGCAGTAAAGCCGGTTGAAGTTAAAAAAGAGGAAACAGTGGCACAGCCGGTTTCAGAGCCTAAGGCTGATGCAAAAGCCGATGTAAAGGCTGAGGTAGAAAAAGCCGTAGAGAAGACAACCGAGAAGGTTGAGAAGGCTGTTGAAAAGACAACTGAGAAGGCCGCTGAGGTTAAGGACACTGTTAAGAAGACAACAGCAAAGGCAGCAAAAGCTGCAAAGACAGCTAAAGAGGCAAAACCTGCAAAGAAGGAGCCGGTAAAGCCGGAGATTATTGTTCAGTACCAGAACAGCGAGGTTGATACAGCAGCTGTCGAGGAGCGTGTTAAGGCTCAGTTCGTTGCTGAGGGACACAAGGCAGGCTTCATCAGAAAGCTTAACATCTACATCAAGCCGGAAGAGTATTCTGCATACTATGTTATAAATGATAAGTTTTCAGGTCGTGTAGATTTATTCTAGTCAGACATTATTAGGGAATACATATTTTATCTAGCGCATAATAAAAGCCGATACATTTCGTGGAGACACGGTGTATCGGCTTTTGTTTTGTGTATAAGTATGTGTAAAAGCAGCTGTATGACAGTTTAAATGCATAAATACTTAGTGGACAAACAAAAAAGGGTAACAAAAAAGCGGGTGATGGGAATCGAACCCACGTATCCAGCTTGGAAGGCTGGT
>OLZE01001615.1_pt1 | contig 10721 bp, 10 predicted proteins | sample 1674091 | NCBI WGS metagenome assembly OLZE01 (sample SAMEA103958143, study PRJEB25191) | human gut metagenome | biome: human-associated habitat [ENVO:00009003]; feature: intestine environment [ENVO:2100002]; material: feces | place: Germany | collected 2013/2015
CCGTTAAAAACAGTGGAGAGATTTGAGTAGCTTGCAACCACAGAAAAAAATGCTAAAAAATACATTGACTTTCTTCCGTATAATTCCTACTCTGATTTAATTCCCCCGTTTGATAACGAATTAACTTTTAGTTTTAAATTCTTAATTTTATATTCAAAATGGGATACTTATTCACATCCGAATCGGTGTCAGAAGGACACCCCGACAAAGTGGCCGATCAGATATCGGACGCTGTGCTTGACAAACTGTTGGCATTCGACCCCAGTTCGAAAGTAGCTTGCGAAACCCTGGTGACTACCGGACAGGTAGTACTGGCAGGAGAGGTGAAAACAAAAGCGTATGTAGACTTGCAACGCATTGCACGTGAGGTTATTAACCGTATCGGTTATACCAAAAGCGAATATATGTTTGAAGGAAATTCATGTGGCGTGTTCTCGGCTATTCACGAGCAAAGTGCAGACATTAATCGTGGTGTAGAACGTGAAGATCCGATGAATCAGGGTGCCGGAGACCAGGGAATGATGTTCGGTTATGCTACCAACGAAACAGAAAACTATATGCCGCTGTCACTCGACCTGGCGCATAAACTGCTGATGGTCTTGGCTGAAATTCGTCGTGAAGGAAAGGTAATGACTTACCTCCGTCCCGATGCAAAGAGTCAGGTGACTATCGAATATGATGATAACGGAAAGCCTGTCCGTATCGATACCATTGTGGTTTCTACCCAACACGATGAGTTCGTGGCTCCGGCTGATGCCTCTAAAGAAGCTCAGTTGAAAGCTGATGAAGAGATGCTGGCGAAGATTCGCAAAGATGTAATTGAAATCCTGATGCCCCGTGTCATTGCAGAGATTCATAATGAAGACGTTCTGGCTCTGTTCAATGACCGGATAGTTTATCATGTGAATCCTACCGGTAAATTCGTTATCGGCGGTCCTCACGGGGATACCGGTTTGACAGGACGTAAGATTATCGTTGATACTTACGGTGGAAAAGGTGCTCACGGTGGTGGTGCTTTCTCCGGTAAAGACCCTAGCAAGGTAGACCGTAGTGCTGCATACGCTGCCCGTCATATTGCCAAGAATATGGTGGCAGCCGGCGTAGCCGATGAAATGCTGGTTCAGGTTTCGTATGCCATCGGTGTGGCTCGTCCCATCAATATCTATGTAAACACTTACGGCCGTAGCAATGTGAAAATGACCGATGGTGAAATAGCCCAAAAAATAGACGAACTGTTCGATCTTCGTCCGAAGGCTATCGAAGAACGTTTAAAACTGCGCAATCCGATTTATGAAGAAACAGCTTCTTACGGACACATGGGACGTGAACCCAAAGTAGTGACCAAGACATATGAATCTATGTATCATGAAGCAAAGACATTGGAAGTGGAATTGTTTACTTGGGAAAAGTTGGATTATGTGGATAAGATAAAGGAAGCATTCGGTTTATAAAAGCCGGATTCGGATATTGTGTGTTTTCGGGCGGAATGAATCCGCCCGAAAATATAAGAGTTTACAAGAATGAATGATATAAAAAACGTATGTGTATATAGTGCGTCCAGCACAAAGATAGCAAAAGAATATTTTGATGCTGCCGAGAAATTGGGGCGTCTTTTGGCGGAAAAGCGAATCAATCTGATTAACGGTGCAGGCTGTATCGGCTTGATGGCTGCAACCTCCGATGCGGCATTGGCTGCCGGCGGCACTGTGACCGGTGTTATCCCGCATTTTATGGTAGAACAGGGATGGCATCACACCGGACTCACCAAGCTGATTGAAACCGAAACCATGCACGAGCGCAAACGAATGATGGCCGACCTGTCGGATGGAGTGATTGCTTTGCCGGGTGGTTGCGGCACCTTGGAGGAATTACTTGAAATCATTACTTGGAAGCAATTAGGGCTCTATCTCAATCCCATTGTCATCTTGAATATCAACGGCTTCTATGACTCCCTGTTGGATATGTTGCAAAGAGCAGTGGACGAAAACTTTATGCGAAAAGAGCATAGTGCCATTTGGAAAGTAGCTTCTGAACCCGAAGAGGCTGTAAATTTACTCTATACAACACCTGTCTGGAACAAAGAAATCCGTAAATTTGCAGCGATATGAGCGAAAATTGTCATCCCGGAATAGAATATCTGCTTCAGCTGTATGCCGAAGAACAGAGCCGTGTAGATACGGCTTTGACACAAAAGGTGCATCATGTCACCGTTCAGGAAGGGATGAAAGGAGAACCAATACCCTATCAACTGCGGTCGGATTGGATGGTGACCAGTGTTTTGTTTCTGTGTTTCATTTTGGTATCCTATGTTCTTGCCCATGGAAAGAAACATCTGGAGCAACAGTTTAAGAATTTTTCCTTGTCGAAAGAGCGTGCCAGTTTATTTGATGATACCACTGCCTCGGATGTCCGTTATACATTGGTTTTGATATTCCAAACCTGTATCCTTGCCGGTTTCTGTGTATATGATTATTTTTCGGACCACGATTTGCTTTTATTCCGCGTTGTACCCCACTATCTGCTATTGAGCACTTTCATCGGATGTGTGGTCATTTTCTTGTTGTTTAAGTGGTTGGCGTATAACTTTGTAAATTGGATATTCTTTAACAAAACCAAGAATATGATTTGGATAGAGTCATATTTCAATGTGATAATCGGAGCCGGTTTTTTGCTTTTTCCCATTGTCCTTTTGATTGTTTATTTTGATTTATCGCCGCAACTTGCACCTTATTTTATCGGTTTTGTTATAATAATTGCTAAAATATTGCTGTTTTATAAGTGCATTCATAACTTTTTCAACAGAATTTATGGCGTTCTCCATTTAATTCTGTACTTTTGTGCGCTAGAAATTCTCCCTGACTTGATACTGTGGAGGGGAATAGTTATAGCGAACAACATTTTGGTTTTAAATTTTTAGTACATTGAAAATAAAAAAAGTCCTCGTTTCTCAGCCCAAACCGACTTCTGAGAAGTCGCCTTATTACGATATAGCTGAGAAGTACGGTGTGAAAATCGATTTTCGCCCGTTCATCAAAGTTGAGAGCTTGTCGGCCAAAGAGTTCAGACAACAAAAAGTCTCTATTCTTGATCATACAGCAGTGATATTTACTTCAAGACACGCTATTGATCATTTTTTCGGTCTGTGTACCGAGTTGCGTGTTACCATACCCGAGACAATGAAGTATTTCTGTACTTCTGAAACAATTGCTTTGTATATACAGAAATATGTGCAATATCGTAAACGCAAAGTATTCTTTGGGGCAACCGGTAAATTTGCAGATTTGCTTCCGTCTATTATCAAGCATAACACAGAGAAGTATCTTGTTCCGATGTCGGATGTGCACAATGACGAAATTAGAAACGCATTGGATGCTAAGAAGATTCAACATACCGAGGTAGTGATGTATCGCACAGTAAGCAACGATTTCACTCCCGAAGAAAGTTTTGATTATGACATGTTGCTGTTCTTCAGTCCTGCCGGAATCAACTCGTTGATGAAAAATTTCCCTGAATTCGATCAACAAGAGATTGCCATCGGATGTTTTGGTCCTGCAACAGCTAAAGCGGTAAAAGATGCCGGTTTGCGCCTTGACCTGGAAGCTCCCACTGTAGAAGCTCCTTCAATGACGGCTGCATTGGATATGTTTATCCGTGAACGTAACAAAGATTAAATTTTTTAGTTTATAGCCCGAAATCGGGGGTTTTGTATCAAAAAGTTATAACTTTGTGATTCGAAACCCCCGATTTCTTTTTATATGGAAAAGTAAAACTATGGCAGAATATACACTTAGCAAAGCAGAACGATTGAATAGCAAGGCGATGATAGAACGTCTTTTTGCCGGTGGAAACAAGTCTTTTCCGGCTTTCCCCCTGCGTGTGGTGTATATGTGGCTGGATGCTTCGGAAGGGGAGGTGCCTGTTTCTATTTTGATAAGTGTTCCCAAGAAACGCTTTAAACGGGCAGTGAAACGCAATTTGGTGAAGCGCCGGGTACGGGAAGCGTACCGCAAGAACAAACAGCTATTGACGGATGCACTGGTTGCCAAGAATAAAAGACTGGTTTTAGCCTTTATATGGTTGGACAATGAGATTCATCCTTCGGCCGAGATAGAAGGGAAAGTGAAGAGATTGCTGTTTCATATAATGGAAAAAATAGAATGAAAAAGCTGCTTTCACGTCTTCTGTTACTCCCTATTTATTTCTACAGAGGGTATATTTCTCCCATGACTCCGCCTTCCTGTCGTTTTGTTCCTACTTGTTCCGAATATGCTATCGAGGCGATTAAGAAACACGGTCCTTTTAAAGGATTGTATCTGGCTGTTCGTCGTTTGTTGCGTTGCCATCCGTGGGGTGGTTCGGGATACGACCCTGTTCCTTAAATTATATCATTTATGCTACTTGATATTCACAGTCATTATGCAGCTCCGATAGCGGGCGAGAGCATTTGGAATGTAGAACCTGCCGTTTTCTCTCCTATTGAGGGGAATTATTATTCTGTGGGCATTCATCCGTGGAAGGCAGGAGCGGTGCGCGAAGAAGAGTGGAGGCTGTTGCGTGAAGCGGCGGAGCATCCGGCTGTGCTGGCTATCGGTGAGGCAGGTCTTGATAAACTGATGCCGATAAAACCGGCACTTCAAATGGCAGTTTTCGAGAAGCAGATTTTGTTGGCGGAAGCGATGGGAAAACCCTTGATTATTCATTGTGTGAAAGCCTTTAACGAGTTGGTGGAACTGAAAAGGAAATTCCGTCCGAACGTGCCGTGGGTGGTACACGGCTTCCGTAATAATGTGAATATAGCCCGGATGTTGCTGCGTGAGGATATTCGTCTTTCGATAGGAGAGAAGTATCAACTACCTGTGTTGCAGGAGATTCCTTTGGAGTGCTTGCTGACCGAGACGGATGAAAGCCGGATGCCCGTCCGTGACATCATAAAGAGTATTGCCGAAGTGCGGCGGGTGACCGCAGAAGAGCTTTCCATGCAGATAGCCGAAAATGCGGGAAAAATCTTTTTTCAGCGATAAGAGTTGTTTCTTCAGATAAAGAGTCGTACTTTTGTGGCATTAAAGTATAAATCAAACAATTAAATAGATTAATCATTCGATGAATTTTGTAGAAGAATTAACATGGCGTGGAATGGTGCACACAATGATGCCGGGCACCGAGGAGTTATTGGCTAAAGAACAAGTTACAGCATATCTGGGCATCGACCCTACTGCTGACTCTTTGCATATCGGCCACTTGTGTGGTGTGATGATGCTGCGTCATTTCCAGCGTTGCGGCCATAAGCCGTTGGCTCTTGTAGGTGGTGCAACCGGTATGATCGGCGACCCTTCCGGTAAATCGCAGGAACGTAATCTGCTGACAGAAGAGACTTTGCGTCACAACGTAGCTTGCATCAAGAAGCAGCTGGCCAAGTTCTTGGACTTTGAGAGCGATGCTCCCAACAAAGCCGAATTGGTGAATAACTATGATTGGATGAAGGATTTTACTTTCCTTGATTTTGCCCGTGAGGTAGGTAAGCATATCACAGTGAACTATATGATGGCTAAGGATTCTGTACAGAAACGTTTGAACGGTGAAGCCCGTGACGGTTTGTCATTTACAGAATTTACTTACCAGCTGTTGCAGGGTTATGACTTCCTGCACTTATACGAAACAAAAGGCTGTAAACTTCAGATGGGTGGCTCAGACCAGTGGGGTAACATTACTACCGGTGCCGAGTTGATCCGCCGTACCAACGGTGGCGAAGTATTTGCTTTGACTTGTCCGTTGATTACAAAGGCCGATGGTGGCAAGTTCGGTAAGACTGAATCAGGTAACATCTGGTTGGATCCCCGTTATACTTCTCCTTACAAATTCTACCAGTTCTGGTTGAATGTAAGTGATGAGGACGCTGCCCGCTACATCAAAATCTTTACTTCACTGAGTCAGGAAGAAGTGGAAGCATTGACGGCAGAACATGCCGAAGCTCCACATTTGCGTGTATTGCAGAAGCGTCTGGCCAAGGAAGTGACTGTTATGGTTCACTCGGAAGAAGACTACAATGCGGCTGTCGAGGCATCAGGCATTCTGTTTGGTAATGCTACTTCGGAGGCATTGAAGAAACTGGATGAAGACACGTTGCTGGCCGTATTCGAAGGTGTTCCCCAGTTTGAGGTATCACGTGATGCATTGGCAGAAGGTGTGAAAGCGGTAGATTTATTCGTCGATAACGCTGCTGTCTTCGCTTCAAAAGGTGAGATGCGTAAGCTGGTTCAAGGTGGAGGCGTTTCGCTGAATAAAGAGAAATTAAATGCCTTTGACCAGGTAATCACTACTGCCGACCTGCTGGATGAAAAATACCTGTTGGTTCAACGCGGAAAGAAGAATTATTATCTGGTGATTGCCAAATAAGGAAAGAGAGATTCTTTGTGATAGATATAAGAACGGAAGGAGAGAACATACACATTCTCTCCTTCCACTTTTTTATAACTTCATATTCGCACTTTATTTCCCGTCTATCTCCTTCAGCAGTTCATCCACAGCCACTTTCAACTGGGTATCTTCGCCCTGAACAACTGTCTCCGGTGCATTGGCTACCTTGATATCCGGTTCCAACTGTGTATTCTCCAGATAACTTCCGTCCGGCAATTGATAACCGATGATAGGGATACCGAATACCAGTGAAGGGTCTTGAAGCGTTTCCCACGATACACTCGTCATGGTGCCCGGTACAGGCATACCCACCAGTTTGCCCAGTTTTTGATGACTGTAAACCCACGGAGTACCGTGTGCATTACTATAATTGGCTTCGCATTGCAGCATGATGGACGGTTTGTTCCAACGACGACTCGGCATATCACATGCTTCACGTCCACGTACCACCTGAGTGAAATACTTCTTACCGCTGAATAGTATCTCTATATCCTCGTGCAAGCGGCCTCCGCCATTGAAGCGAGTGTCGATGACAATTCCTTCGCGATCATTGTATTTACCCAAGATGTCCGAGTAAACAGAACGGAAACTGTCATCACCCATCGACTGGATATGTACATAACCTAAACGTCCGCCGGACCATTTATCCACATCGGCGGCACGCTGTTTCACCCAGCGTGTGTAGAGCAGTTCGTTGAATGCACCGTTGCTGATAGGCATCACTACTTCTTCCCAGCGTTCTTTGGTCTGAGGATTATAGAGAGATACCAGCGTCTTCTTCCGGCTTAAATTATTGAAGAGTGCCGCATAGTCTGCTTCGGCAGTAATTTCTTTTCCGTTTATTTTCTCTACAATATCTCCGGCTTTTACTTTGGAGCGGGCATGGTCGAACGGTCCTTTTTCCACCACTTCGGAAATGAGCAACCCCTTGCCGTCATAGCTCCAGTCGTACAGCAGTCCCAGGTTGGCTGTGGCATCTCCCTTTAGATTGGAATAATAACGTCCTCCGGTGTGTGACACATTGAGTTCGCCCAACCATTCGCTCAGCATCTCGGCAAAATCATAGTTATTGCTGATATGCGGCAGGAATTTGCGATAAGCGGCACTCATGGCATCCCAGTCTATTCCATGCATATTGAGATTGTAGAAACGCTTCTGATGCTGTTTATAGACATGATTGAACATATATTCGCGTTCGGCTGCCAAGTCCATCGTCATATCTGCCTTATAGCTTATGGGCTTTAATGTTTCGGAAGCGGCATTCATCTTCTGCATGGTGCTTCCGCCCAAAACAAAGATTTCTTTTCCTTCCTTATCCATTTCCATGTTTGTCCAGCCGGTATTCATCTTGTGGAGCAACTTGGTATCCTTTTTTCTGAGGTCCAGTTTCCAAAGGTCGAATCCGCCTTCAAAAGCAGAAAGATAATAAAGCTTCTCACCGTCTTTGGAGATGATGGCGCTGCTTAAGTTCGAGGAGTTGGGAGTGAGGCGCACAATGCGGTCTTCCATATTCTTCAGTTCGACCACAATATCCTTTACTTTCTCTTCTTTGGTATCTTCCTTTTTATCCTTATCTTTTTGCTTATCTTTCTTCGATTCGTCTTCTTTGGTCTTATCCTGTTCCTTTTCCAGTTCTTTCTGCAACTCGTAGTCTTCTTTGCTCAAGCGGAACTTGTCGTATGCATCCTGATTGAGGAATACCAGCATGACATCGTTCAATGACCCCCATGAAGCGTGATTGCGCATGCCATAGCGTTCGGTGATGAACAGGATCGCATTGCCGTCGAGCACCCAACGGGGCGAACCGCTGGTGTAACCGCTGTTAGTGATATTAATGATATCTCCTCCCTGTGCATTGACTAAGCCGATATCCGAATATGGGTCATGCTTGTTTCCGATAAACTCCAATGTAAACCATTTGCCATCGGGCGACCAGGCATAATCAAAGCCTCCTCCGGTGCTATACCATGTGGAACCGTCTGTCACCTGGCGTACTTTTTTTGTATCGAGATTCATCACCATCAAGCGGTTACGGTCTTCGATAAAGGCAAGTTCCTTGCCGTCCGGTGAAAACCGGGGATAGGCGCGCTCCACCTTGGCGGACGGCAGCAATACTTCCTCTTCGATAAGAGTGGCATTCGGGAAGTTGGCTTCTTCCTTGCGTGCTATTTTAGCCAGATACAATTCCCAATTACCGTTTCTCTCGCTGGCGTATGCCAGTGTGCGGTTATCGGGTGCAAAGGTTACCCCTGCTTCGCGTGCCGGGGTGTGGGTAATCTGTTTGGTAGTAGTGTAATCAGCCGAAGTGACAAAGACTTCTCCGCGTACGATGAATGCAACCTGTTTTCCATCGGGTGACACCGTGGCCGAAGTAGCGCCCTTGGTAAAACTTAAGTCGGCTACTTTGTCCTGATCGTCACGTATCAGGTTTATTTTTACTTTTTGCGGGGCGGCATTTCCTTGTTGGGTATAGATTTCGCCATCATAAGTATAGCACAAAGTTCCGTTGCTGCCCATAGAAAGGAAACGAACCGGATGGGTCTTGAAACTTGTCACGGGATTGACGGATTGTGGGGCATTGAGCGGGAACGAATATACATTGAAACTTCCCCCGTCACGTTCGCTCAGGAAATAGACAGTCTGATTGTCCGGTGAGAGAACCGGATTCCGGTCTTCACCTGCATGCCGGGTAAGGTTGGTATGTTTCTTGCTTTGCGTGTCATACATCCACACATCTCTGGTGATGGAAGAGGTATGATGTTTGCGCCATTCATCTTCAAAACCTTTTCTGTCTTGATAAAGCAAGGTTTTTCCGGTTTTATCAAAACATACAGCCTCGGCAGGAGTTCCCAACACCTGTTCGGTTCGTCCTCCCTTGGTCGACACTTTATATAGCTCGGTCATGGCCGATGTGGGAAACAAGGCACTGTTGGCAGGGTCTTGAATAGCAGCGGAGAAAAGTATGTATTTCCCGTCCGGGGTAAAAGCGGAAGGCAATTCCGTTGCCGAATGAGTGGTGAGCCGTTTTGCCGGTCCGCCGTCGGCAGGCATTACAAATACATCGAAATTTCCGTTCCGGTCACTGGCGAAAGCTATCTCTTTTCCATCGGGCGACCATATAGGTGTACATTCGTAAGAACTCTGTGTGGTGAGTTGGGTGGCAGTGCCTCCTTTGGCGGGCACCTTATAAATATCCCCTTTATAACAAAAAACGATTTCCTTCCCATCCGGGGAAATCTGCACGTCACGCATCCAGAGTAGAGTTCCTGCGTAACTGTTCGCTGTTGCTATGCAGCCCAGCGCAATGCAAGCTAGAAGTTTTTTCATCGTATCGAAATCTTTTAATTAGGTTTACAAAGATAAGCATTTGCATATTGTAGCAAAAAAAAGTGCGAAAATATTTGGACTATATAGATAGAAAAACGTATCTTTGCACCGCTTTCCAAGGAAAGCACATAATGATTGGACTATGGTGTAATGGTAGCACAACAGGTTTTGGTTCTGTTTGTCCAGGTTCGAATCCTGGTAGTCCAACAAACTACTTATTAAAGATAAAAGCCCATCAAATTGCATGTTTGACGGGCTTTTGTTATTCCGGCCCTTATCACCCATACTTAGCGAGTCCGATATGACGGAGCCTGACACAATGACATATATACGTGCAGGTTCATGCGTACGTACGTGTAGTTCGATACGTATATACGTGTGGCCTGATGCCACCGTATGTGTAGCCCGATGCGTACGTACACACTTTACAAACAGGGGGATGTGTCAAAATGTGGATAATGCTGTCGTTTCGTTCGTAGGGGCAGGGTTCACCTGCCCGAAAACACAAAGCAAACTGTTTTCGGGCGAGCGAGCCTCGCCCCTACAGCTGACGATGGGATAGGTCGGTTTAGTTTTGGCACACTCCCATGCTGCAAAAAGACCTTGATGTTTTCCAAAAAGATGGTGATGTTTCTTAAAAACATCACCATCTTTTTTAAAAAGCTCGGCATGTTTTTTATGTAAGGGAAGATGGAACCACCCTCACTAAGCCGGTCATTCCTTTTTTTCCGTTCATCCTTACAGCTTAACCAAAACACATTATCAATCAATCGGTTAACAATGACAGAACATCCCCTCATTCCCCTTTCAGTCATGCTTCCCAAGCTACTTTTAAACCAGCCTTCAGCATTTGTCCCGCCAGAAGAAGTTTTACAGATGAAAGGAGGCTGAAAAGACGATACGACATGTCCATTCACTACCGGAGCTCCCACCGGCAGGACATTTCAACGGTAGATGAAAGGAGGAAGGAAGAAACAATA
>OLZE01001628.1_pt1 | contig 10672 bp, 9 predicted proteins | sample 1674091 | NCBI WGS metagenome assembly OLZE01 (sample SAMEA103958143, study PRJEB25191) | human gut metagenome | biome: human-associated habitat [ENVO:00009003]; feature: intestine environment [ENVO:2100002]; material: feces | place: Germany | collected 2013/2015
AAATTCAGTGCCGAAACAAAATGTTCCGGTGTAGATTTAGCAGACGGTACTCGGATTAGAAAAGGGGCAGCAGAAGCTATTCGAAAAATTGCTCAAAACGCAGGCTACGAAATTCCACAAGATTTGGAAAATCGTATCACAGAGATTTCAAAAAATGGAGGAACACCTCTTGTAGTTAGCGTCAATGAAAAACCTGCCGGAGTCATAGAATTACAAGATGTTATCAAACCGGGAATACAGGAACGGTTCGAACGGTTACGTAAAATGGGAGTTAAAACAGTCATGGTTACCGGGGATAACCCATTAACAGCCAAATACATTGCAGAAAAAGCCGGTGTAGATGACTTCATTGCAGAAGCCAAACCCGAAGACAAGATGAACTACATCAAGAAAGAACAAAGTGCCGGTAAACTGGTAGCCATGATGGGCGACGGAACCAATGACGCCCCCGCGCTGGCGCAGGCAAATGTGGGTGTCGCCATGAATAGCGGTACGCAGGCTGCAAAGGAAGCCGGTAATATGGTAGACCTTGACAACGACCCGACCAAGCTGATTGAAATTGTAGAGATAGGCAAGCAGTTGCTGATGACACGCGGTACGCTCACCACGTTCTCCATCGCGAATGATGTGGCCAAATACTTTGCCATTATTCCCGCGCTGTTTATGGCGGCCATTCCTCAGTTGGCTCCGTTGAATATCATGGGGTTGCATAGCCCTGAGACGGCCATTCTTTCGGCTATCATCTTTAATGCCGTCATCATCCCCATACTGATACCGTTGGCATTGAAGGGCGTCCGGTACAAACCGATCGGCGCAAGCGCGCTACTTCGCCGCAACTTGCTGATTTATGGTTTGGGCGGTGTCATAGCGCCGTTCATAGGTATCAAGTTAATAGATATGTTTGTCAGTTTGTTTTTTTAATTTAAAATAGAAAGAAAATGAAAACTCTTTGGAAATCAGTTAAAATAACCATTGCTTTCTGCGTATTCTTTTCCGTGTTCTATATCCTTGTCTTATGGATATTCGCGCAATTTGCAGGACCGAATAAAGGTAATGCCGAGGTCTTGACCCTGAACGGCAAGGTAGTGGGCGCCGCCAATGTGGGGCAGATGTTTACGGAAGACACTTTTTTCTGGGGACGGCCTTCCTGTGCCGGTGACGGTTACGACGCGAGCAGTTCGGCGGGTAGTAACAAAGGTCCTACAAACGAAGAATACCTTGCGGAGGTGGAAGCGCGCATAGATACATTCTTGCTGCATCATCCTTATTTGCAACGCAAAGAGGTTCCCGCCGAAATGGTAACGGCCAGCGCTTCGGGACTTGACCCTGACATTACGCCTGCCAGCGCTTATGTACAGGTAAAGCGTGTGGCTGAGGCGAGGGGACTGGATGAGGCTACTGTCCGGAGCATCGTTGACAAGGCTGTTGAAAAACCGTTGCTGGGGTTGTTCGGTACGGCGAAAGTGAATGTGTTGAAGTTGAATATCGCATTGGAAGAAACAAATGGAAAATAAGAAAATAATGAAAGATATGAATAGGATAAGAGTAACAGTAATAGGTTTTATCGCTGCTTTGGCGGCAAGTGTTATGGGAGTGGACAAGGTACAGGCGCAGGAGTTTAAGATACAGGGTGATTTAGTCAGTTCCTATGTGTGGCGCGGCTTTTATCAAACCGGGGTTAGCTTCCAGCCGACTTTAGGGTTTGGGATAGGCGGCTTTTCGTTGACGGCATGGGGCTCTACCGATTTTGACGGAACAAGCTCCTCGGACGGTGAGGCTGCAAAAGAAATAGATTTGACGGCAGCTTATACGTTCGGCGATTCCGGTTTGACCTTGTCCGTTGCCAGTCTTTGGTGGGCAGGTCAGGGAAGCAATAAGTACTTTAATTTCAAAAGCCATGAGACGGCCCATCATTTTGAAGCGGGGCTTGCCTATACGCTACCGTTGGAGAAGTTCCCGCTGTCAATAGCCTGGTACACGATGTTTGCCGGCGCGGATAAGAATGAGAAGGGAGAACAGAATTATTCTTCTTATGTAGAGTTGAACTATCCGTTCAGCATCAAGTCCGTCGATTTGAATGCCACTTGCGGTTTTCTGCCTTACGAAGCCGGCTCGGGTGTTTACGGAGTTCCAAACAGCGGCTTTGCCGTAACCAATCTGGCGCTGAAAGCCACGAAAGACATCAAGGTAACGGATAGGTTCGCTATACCGGTATTTGCGCAGGTTATTTGGAATCCCCGTATGGAAGATGCGCACCTGGTGTTCGGTATAACTCTGAAGCCATGAGCAGGGAAGAGAGCGTACAACATTTCCTCGACCTGATTAAGAAATCACGTCGCGGTAAGTTTAAGGTCTACATCGGCATGATTGCCGGTGTAGGCAAAACTTATCGTATGCTTCAGGAAGCTCACGACTTGCTGGATAATGGGGTAGACGTGAATATCGGCTATGTGGAAACGCATGGACGCGCCGGTACGGAGGCGGTGTTGGCCGGACTGCCCGTAATTCCCCGGCGTAAGATATTCTATAAGGGCAAGGAACTCGAGGAAATGGACCTTGACGCCATCATCCGTATCCATCCGGAAATCGTTATTGTGGACGAGCTGGCGCATACCAATGTAGAAGGCAGCCGGAATGAGAAGCGTTGGCAGGATGTAATGGATTTGCTGGATGAGGGTATCAATGTCATATCCGCCGTCAACATACAGCATATCGAGAGTATTAATGAAGAAGTGCAAGGTATTTCCGGTATCGAGGTAAAGGAGCGCATTCCCGACAGTGTGCTGGAAGAAGCGGATGAAGTGGTGAATATCGACCTGACGGCGGAAGAACTGATAACCCGCCTGAAAGCCGGCAAGATATACAAGCCGGATAAAGTAGCCCTTGCGTTGAACAACTTCTTCAAGACGGAAAATATTCTGCAACTGCGTGAGCTGGCTCTGAAAGAAGTGGCGTTAAGGGTGGAGAAGAAAGTGGAGAATGAAGTGGTGGTTTCCAGTGTCGGTGTGCGGCATGAGAAGTTCATGGCGTGTATCAGCAGCCATGAAAAGACGCCGCGCCGTATTATCCGTAAGGCGGCGCGGCTGGCAACCCGTTATAATACATCATTCGTGGCTCTCTATGTACAGACTCCCCGGGAGAGCGCCGACCGCATCGCGCTTGCGAATCAGCGGCATCTGCTGAATCATTTCAAACTGGTGACCGAATTGGGCGGAGAGGTTATGCAGGTGCAGTCCAAAGACGTGCCGGGCAGTATCGTTACGGCTTGTATGGGCAGTCCCTCGTTCGCTTTGCCGCAATCTTTGTTTATGGTGCTGAGATATAGAAAATTTGTGAGCGAACTGGCGCAAGCAAACATAGATTTGATTATACTTGCATAAAATTTAATTCCTTGAGCGTTATGAACATTCGTACTAAATTGATACTCAGTGTAGGCATTCTCGCAGGTATGATAATCCTGCTGGTAGCCCTCTCGGTTGTGAATCTCCAGATACTGACGGCTACGGAGCCGGATAGCCCTGCCGCCATGCCCGGCTTGCAGCGCGCCTTGCTGTGGATTTCCGTAACGGGCGGCATTTGCATTCTTGCCAGTATCGTGCTGCTGGTATGGTTGCCCCGTTCCATAAATAAACCTATCAGGGAACTGACGCAAGGCATCCTCGAAATAGCCAACCATAACTATGAAAAGCGTCTTGATATGAGCGAGCATGAAGAATTTCGCGAAGTGGCCGATAGCTTTAACAGCATGGCGGAACGCCTCACGGAATATCGTACCAGTACGCTGAATGATATTTTATCTGCCAAAAAGTTTCTGGAAGCCATTGTAAACAGCATCCATGAGCCTATTATCGGCTTAAACCGCGGGCACGAAATCCTTTTCATCAATAAAGAAGCGTTGACCGTACTGAATCTGAAACGTGAAGATGTCATACGCCGTTCTGCCGAGGAACTGTCGCTGAAAAACGACCTGCTCCGGCGGCTGGTGAGGGAATTAATCAATCCGGGCGAGAAGAAGGAGCCTTTAAAGATTTATGCGGATAATAAGGAAAGCTATTTTCAGGCATCCTATATTACCATTATGAATACAGATGCCGATACGGATGAATCCCATAATCTGGGCGATGTTATTCTGTTGAAGAATATCACCGAATTTAAAGAACTGGATACGGCGAAAACAACCTTTATTTCTACGATTTCGCATGAGCTGAAAACCCCTATCTCCGCCATCCTTATGAGTCTGCAGCTTTTGGAAGACAATCGTGTGGGCGCCTTGAACGAGGAACAGGAACAACTTTCAAAGAGCATCAGGGAGAACGCCGACCGCCTGCTGGGTATTACGGGCGAGCTTCTTAACATGACGCAAGTGGAAGCCGGCAAATTGCAGATGATACCGAAGATAACGAAACCTATCGAACTGATAGAGTATGCCATCAAGGCGAATCAGGTACAGGCTGATAAGTTCAATATCCAGATTGAGGTGGAATATCCGGAAGAGAAGATGCCGAAGCTGTTTGTGGATAGCGAGAAGATAGCATGGGTGCTCACTAACTTATTGAGCAATGCCATTCGTTATTCCAAAGAAAACGGCCGCGTCGTTATCGGTGCAAAGCAGGAAGATAATTTTGTGGAGCTCTATGTACAGGACTTCGGCAAAGGTATCGACCCGCGTTATCACCAAAGTATCTTCGACCGCTACTTCCGCGTACCCGGTACGAAAGTGCAGGGAAGCGGTTTGGGGCTTTCCATATCCAAAGATTTTGTAGAGGCTCATGGAGGCACGCTGACTGTCCGGAGCGAGTTGGGAAAAGGCAGCCGTTTCGTTATTCGGCTGAAAGCGTAGTGGCGGTTTGCCGTTTGCCTATTTTCTGCGGTATTGTTGGGGCGACATCCCTGTCTGTTTTTTGAAGAAAGTGCCGAAATAGGATGCGTTCGGGAAGTTGAAGAAATCGGAGATTTCCTGTACGTTCTTCTGTGTATTCTTGAGCAATGAAATGCTCTTGCGGATGATGGATTTGAACACCAATTCCTGTACCGTATACCCGCAGATAGACTTGGACAGAGCCGAAAGATATTTGGGCGACAGGCACAGCTTGTCCGCATAGAAGTCCACTCCCCGCTCTTTCGTATAGTATTGTTCTATCAACTGAACCAGGCGGATAAAGATGTCATGCTTATGGCTTACGGATGCTTTCTCCGCAATGAGTTTACGGGTGTAGACCGAACAAAGCCTGTATGTCAATGCCAGCAGGAGCAGTTTCTGCTCGTATCGGTTGAACGTGTTCTCTTCTATTTTCAGCGTATTGTCCAGTAGCGACAGGTATTTCAAGACCTCTTCTTCCTCTCCGGTGTTCCATACATAGCACGGTTCGGTGGCCAGATGTGAATACAGGTTCATGGATACTACCGAATTTCCCATAATATCCCGTATGGGATCGGTCTGATAAATGAAGATGACTACTTCCACGTCGTCGGATACGTACAGTACTTGAAACAGGGAGTCTTTCGGAAGAAAGAGCGTATCGCCGTCTTTGGCGGAAAACGATTTCTGATTGAGGATGAAGGTAAAACTTCCCCGGCGGCAAATCACCAGTCCCACCCCGTCTATCATAAACGGGCTTTGCAAAGCAGACGGAAAAGAGCGGAGCACGCCTTCCGAACTGCAAATTTGTTGTTTGCTCGATAGTGCATTGTCAAGGTGCGATAAACGTTCTTGCCGGGTATCCATGATGATAGAGATTACAGGTTTCGTTTGAAAACAGCGCTAAGTTAATAATTTCCGTTTAGGATAGGGCAGTATCACGACAAATATCATGCAAAAAAGGCAGGCGTACAGCGTCCAACCCGCCATTTCCTTGACCGCCGATAAGGTGGCCTGCACCTGAATGCGTCCTTTAGCGGATATGGCTGCCATGTGGACGGCTTCCTGTTTGCTTTTTCCTTGATATTGCATTCCTTGCACGGTTTGCGTAAACGAGGCGGACGCTTCGGGATGCATCATATCCACATTCTGCGCATAACGGGTGATGTAGTATTGCTGCCGTTCCTGCAACACATTACTATATAAGGCGGTTCCGATGCAGGGAGCGAGCACCATGCGTACGGTAAGCATCGTGCAAATCCACGAGGACAGGAACTTGTAGGGCATACGCTGGGTGGCAAAAGTCGGTATCAGCGAGTATAGGAGCATCATACCCGTGGAGCGGATAATGACGGGATATTTCATCCGTTCGTATAATCCCGCGTCCTGTACCTCGAAATACATAAACATGGCGGATAATCCCAAAAACAGGAATCCGGCGGCAAAGAGGTATTTGAAGTGCACTCCTTTTACGCTGAGCCAGATTGTTGCGATACCGCCGATAAAGTAGCCTAACATAGACCAATTGCCCAGCGTAGCGTTTTGGTAGTTGTCCAATTTCATTCCTATGCCTGTAAATACGTTGACAAACAGAGAGCTGGAGTTCAGCACCATTAGCAGAAAGTAGAACAGGAATCCGAAGCGGATGGTACGCAGCTTGAGTACATCGAACTGATAATAGGGATTGCGCCGGGTTGCTTCTATATAGACGAACAGGATGCCCGCGACCACAGCTCCTACCGTTGCCCAACGGATGGTAGGGTCGTCATACCAGTCGAGAACCTTACCATAGGTCAGCACATAAGTGATGCACATCAGTGTGATGCAGAAAATGGAGGCATTGCCGAACTGCTTGAAGTTAATGGGAAAACGGCGGGTGGCATATTTATGATAAGGCATCGTGACAAACGAAATAAGGATGCAAAGCAGCAACAGTCCCATCATGAAGTAATAAACGTATTGCCATTCGTATTCGTAAGTGAGCCATGCGGTGAGCGATGTACCCAACTGTCCCAGTACCATGAAAAACAGATAAATAGCAGGCTGCGCGGCGCTTCGTTCGATATCCAGCTTGTCCCAGCCTTCGTCGGTAGCGGGTTCGTTGCCGGGGGTAATTTTCTCGGTTGCTTCCACATGCCCCGCATATTTGATGAGAGTGAACAGGTTGACCATCATCAGCACCATGCGCAGGAATCCCATGAACAGACTGCACAATGCCAATAGGAATATGCTGTCCGTCTTGGCGCAGATATAACTGAAGATATACATCAGCGAGAATCCTGCGATGCACATCATCTTCTCCCTGCGTATGCATACCAGCCGGTACAGGAAAGGGCAGAATGCCGCCATACCTATGGACGTGGCGAAGTTGGCAAACTGGATATGTTCGGATATGATACCCAGGCCGCTCATCATTTCCGTACCGTTGGCGGAGTAGGTTCCGCCTACCGTAAGAATAGGCAGGAAGAACACTAACAGGATGATGATGCCTATCGGTTTGGGCACCCAGTTATAGAAAGGATAGTTCTTGGGATATGAGGGCATTTCCTTAATGATTAATCGTTGAGAATCAGAGTTTGGCTTTTACTATTACCATCATGCCGGCCGCAAGTTTCCCGTTCTCCTCTTTGGACAGATGGGTGAAGTCGATGCGTACGGGTATACGTTGCTGTATCTTTACGAAGTTTCCGGCGGAGTTGTCGGTGGGCACCAATGAGTATTTGGAACCCGTCGCACCGGAAATGGCGGTGATGGTTCCTGTAAACTCCTTGTCACTGATGGCGTCTACGGTGATGGCTACCTCTTGTCCTATACGCAGGTTCTCCACTTGTGTCTCTTTGTAGTTGGCGACAATCCATTTTTGAGTGTCGGGCAGAATGTAGGTGATGGTTTGCCCGGCTGTAATGAACTGGCCTTCTTCCAAGGCACGGCGTCCCAATTTGCCGTCGCAGGGAGCTGTCACTACGGTGTAGGAGAGGTTCAGGCGTGCCATCTCCAAAGCGGCCGTTGCCCGCTGAATGGCAGCTTCCGTACTTTCGCGGCGGTGTGATACCTCGTTTACGCCCGACAAGGCTGCTTTCTGTTGCCGTTTTGTAGCTTCCAGCTTTTTGCGGGTAGCCGCGTTTCTCTGTACCAGATTCTGGTAACGTTGGCGGTCTTTCTCCAGTTTGGCGAGGCGGATTTCTATTTCGGAGATGGAAGCGTCGTATACAGAGGCGGTGGTCTGCGTGGTTTGCAGTGTAGCCCCGATTACGGTAGCCCCGGCTTGCGCATCTTTCAGCGCGGCTTCGGCTTCCATTACGCGTATCTTATATTCGCGGTCGTCCAGTACAAGCAACGTGTCGCCTTTGCGTACTTCCTGATGCTCGGTGAAATAAATCTTCTTGATATAACCCGATGCACGCAGGTTGATGGGAGAGATATACTGTTCTATCTGCGCGTCATTGCTGACCTCTGTCTGTTTATAATCAAGGAAGAGGCAAACAACCTCTATCACTCCCCAAACTACGATTGCCGCTCCCAGCAGGCTGACCACGATTTGCCAACGGCGCAGCTTGCGCAGTTTCTTGGCTTTCTCCTGGTGTGTGCCCGACGTGTTATTTTTCGCTGTTGTTTCCATATGATGATTTGATTAACTTGTTATTTTACTAATGTATCTATTTGCCCTGTCAGTTTCAGCAGCAACAGGGTGGTTACCCGGTAGCTGTAATGGGCGCTGATGTAGCTGTTTTGCGCTTCGCTCATCTGCATTTCGTCTTGCAGCACCTCGGTCATGGAAGCGATGCCTTCGCGATAGCGCTCCATGGTGACTGTATATACATCTTCGGCAAGCAGGTAGTTGTCTTTCTGCTTTTTGAAGTTGCGTTGGTTGTTCATCAGGTCGTTGGTGGCGTTCAGGTACTGGGTTTGCAGGCTTTTGCGGGTATTTTCCTGCGCCAGCTTTATGTTCTCGATATCTATGGCGGCCTTCCGGGTTTTGTAACGCTTGTCCAGTCCGTCAAATATCGGAATGCGCAGTGACAGTCCCAGCCCGTAGGAACGGAACCAGTGATTGGACGGTCCGGAGTGAAACCAATGGTAGGCTTTGTCTGTATAGGCGGAGAACATCCAGTTGCCGGTCAGGTTCAGTGAGGGGATATAGCCGTAGCCAATCATTTTTTTCTGCTGTTCCGCCGCTGCCTTTTGCGATTGCAGCAGTTGGAGCTCGTACAGGTTTTCGGATAATCCGGTCAGCGCGACGGGGGTGATGTTTTCGGAGTTCACCGGCACTAAGGCTATCTGTTCATCGGCGGGATAGTCCATGATATATTTCAGCAGGTTCAGTTGCTGCTCCTGCATTGCCCGGACATTGTCGTATTGCACTTTCAGGTTTTCCAGATTGATATTGACGCGTTTTACGTCCACTTCCATAGCCATTCCGTTGTCATGGAAAGCCATGGTGATGTCTTTCAGCTCTTCCAACCGGGTGATGTTGGCTTTTATCAAAGTGATTTGTTCGGCAGTGGTCTGTCCCAGATAGTACATCTTGCATATCTCCAGAATGAGGTCTTCCCGCGCTTTCTCGTAAGAAAGACGGTTTATCTCATCCATGACTTTGGCAATGGATACGGTGGTATAAAGCGTCTGATTGTAAAGAGGCATCTGCAATTGCAAACCTGCGTTGGCGTTGTAGCGCAAGGTCCGGGTTATGTTATACGGGTTTCCGTAGGCGGAGCCGTCGGTAACGGATACGGGCGGGTCTATATTATCATTATAGTTGGCGAACCCGTTGATTTGAGGTAACAGCCTTGCACGGTTTTCGGAAATCCCGTATTTGCTTTTCCGCATTTCCTTGCGTTTGCTTTCCAAAGACAGGTTGTTCTCGATACCTGTTTCGAGGCAATCTTTCAGTGTCAAGGTCTTTTGGGCGTGTCCTGCGGCGGCCGGCAAACAAAGAAAGGAAAAAATGAATAGTAGCTTTTTCATAATAATCACCAATAATTTGTGCAAAGTTAGCGGCTTATCATGGAAGAATGCTATCCATATATAGACTGCTTATGTTCATATTTTCCTTTTTCTTAGCTCTTTAAAGGAAGAAAACAGGCAAAAAACGACTGTTTTAAATTTCCGCATGTACTTAATAAATGATAATAATCGTCTTTCTTATGAAAAAAAACGGGAAGAAACGTATTTATCAACTTTATTATACTACCTTTGTCCCCAGAGTTTGAGTTACGAATCATTATCGTATAGTTCTTCTTTTAATATATTATTAGTAAGCAGTCCTCTCCTTTAATTATCCTCCTCACTCCAATTTATTATTTATTTTATAACATTTTTAGAATGAACATTTACATTTCAGGTTTAAGTTATGGCGTTAATAATGCCGACTTGACAAATTTATTTGCAGAGTTTGGAGAAGTTTCTTCAGCTAAAGTTATTCTCGACAGAGAAACCGGTAGATCCAGAGGATTTGCGTTTGTGGAGATGAGCAATGACACAGAAGGACAGAAAGCTATTGACGAATTGAACGGCGTAGAATATGACAGCAAAGTTATCTCTGTAAGCGTTGCGCGCCCTCGTGAGGAAAGACCCTCAAACAGTAGACCTCATGGCGGTTATAACAACTCCAGAAGATACTAATATCAGAATAAAGGCAGGAAACCCGATTTCCTGCCTTTCATAAACAAATTCCGTCTTTTTTTATTTAGCGGAAGCGTTCCGCTCCACCACCTGCACTTTTCATTCTACAAAGATTTATCAGACTTTTTGTATGGGCCACTTGAGTGAAGCGTGCTCCCATTATACCTGTGCTAATGTTTTGGCACGCTCATA
>OLZE01001649.1_pt1 | contig 10592 bp, 10 predicted proteins | sample 1674091 | NCBI WGS metagenome assembly OLZE01 (sample SAMEA103958143, study PRJEB25191) | human gut metagenome | biome: human-associated habitat [ENVO:00009003]; feature: intestine environment [ENVO:2100002]; material: feces | place: Germany | collected 2013/2015
TCTTCCATATATAAAGGTTGGATTATGAAATATCAGAAGCGATAGTCGATGCTCAGACCGAAAACTTTGTTGGTGCGGCTGTACACGTTGGTACCGGGCAAGCCTAAACCGTTGTAGTTTTGAGTGGTCTTTGTATAATCTTCATAGTTGGTCCACATATAGCCCACATTCAAGTCGGCTCTTTCCGAAAGCTGCAATTTTGCGCCTATACCCAAAGAGTAAGAATCGCAGGAGAAGCTGGTATCGGTCTGGTAGTTATCAGACAAGCCGTAATCGGTGAACTGTACACCGCCGCTCAGGGTCAGTCTTTTGATTACATCCCATTCTATACCTGCCAAATACTCGTTTGTGCCTTTTGTCAGGTACTTCTGTTTGCCGTCGGCCATACCCGCGTTCTTGTCATCGTAGAAGTGGTACTCTACCGATGCGCGCAGCACGGGAAGGAACTCATAAGCAGCGGCTACCGAAAGCATGGCGGGAATATCGTTCGGAGTATTTACACCATGTTTGTAAGCTTCCAACTCGCTTTCGGGAGCGCCTACCATACGTAATGAGTTCAGTTTGGTATTGTTTTCGATGTTCAGGTTGGCTTTGAACTCGTATTTAGCGCCAATAGTCAGTTTGCCGAACTTAGCGTCCAAGCCGATAACCGGAGTAAATCCCCAACCGGTCTGGCTGCAATCCAGGTCGATGCCGATAAGCTCGGTACCAACGGGTATCGCTCCCCCGGCAGGCAAAGGCAGATTGACGGCGGCGCTGGCATTCAACGCACCCTTATAACCACCGGTAAAGTAGTTCATGCGTCCGCCCGCAAAAGCGGAAAGCCAATCCGTTATTTTATAAGTCAAACCCAGCTGTACGGAATAGATGTACTGCTTGCCGTCCATATAGCTGTTCAGCGAATAGGCATTACTCGGAATGCCTTGTTGACCCAATCCGCCTATTACCATGGCATCGAACATGGAAAGACCGTCGTCAAACGAAGCTTTTCCACCGCCACCGGTGATACCGAAGAAACCGGAGATAGTCCAATCACCTTTTTTATAAGCCGCAAATACGCTGGGAATAACAGGCGCCGACGCCTTACCCTCGTAATACTTATCCAAGCCCAAAGCCTCGCATGAAGCATCGATATTTCTTGTTTGGAACGCACTCTGGATACTCAAGGACGTATAAAATCCGTCTTTCGGCAAAAAGGCCAGACCCGCAGGATTGGACAAAGCCGCATCCACGCCGGTAGTATTTGCACCACGGGATAACATACGAAGAAAAGCAGGGTGTTGATTTGTATTTGTCAGGAGACCTCCCGCAAAAGTTGGAATTGAAACGATTAGCATCGCAATGCTAATCAATGAAATTTTTCTCATCTAAATCTTTTTTATTGTTTTCGGGCGCAAAGGTACAATAATATTGCACATGAAAAACTGTTTTGTGCATTTAATTTATAACAAGTAAAGAAATTAATTGAAAAAATCAATAGTTTCTATTGAAACATTTAAGCAAATACTCAATATAGGGTGAGATACTCCTTGATTTATCACTGCCATAATTCAGCGAACAGCGTTTCCATAATGAAAGGAAAAGACCGCTAATCTTAAATCATTCCACCACGGGGTAAATTTCGTTCCATCATGGTGGAACGAAACTTTCTCCATGGTGGAATAAAACTTACCCCATGCCGGAACGATATAAGTAAGGCATGCTAAATCATTAATCTCCCGAAAGGGAAAAGAAGTGTTTACAACCGATTATTAATCAATGATGTGTAAGCACATCGTATTCATTATCTGTTTATCTCTAATTCTTTTTCGATTTCTTCAATCGTAGGCAGGCTGCCTCGGAAGTCTTTCGGTAAGGCTTGCCCCAACTCATAGTCGGAAATTCCGATTGGTTTTTGGATATCACGCAAGGCATATTCAGCCTTGATACGGTCTTTGCTCTTGCAAAGCAGCAGTCCGATAGTCCGGTTATCTCCCTCACGGCAAAGAATATCATCCACAGCGGAACAGTAGAAATTCAATTTGCCGATATACTCCGGTATGAACTCGGTATCTTTTAATTCAATCACCAAATATCTGTGCAGAAACGCATTATACATCAATATGTCGATATAATAATCATCACCCGACACCTCTATGTGATACTGCCGACCCATAAAGGCAAAACCGGCTCCCATTTCCACGAGGAATTTCTCTACATGCTTCACCAAACCGATTTCCACATCACGCTCATTGTAGTGGTCGGTGAAAGTCAGCATATCGAATATATATGGGTCTTTGAGCATGAATTTTACATCGTCCGCTTCCGGTGCAGGCAGGGTTTCAGTGAAATTGTTTGCCAACGCTCCATGCTTGCCGTAATCATCAAGTCTGATGGCTTCTTGCAGATAGCGTGTCGTCCAATGATTGGTAATGCTTTGCACCATATACCAATACCGTGCGCGAATATCCTTGACCTGCTTTATCAGAACAAGATTATGCGTCCAATCCAGATACTTGATGGGAAGAGTAAAATTATATTCGTCTAATTGCGAAATCACTGATTTCGTAATTGGAGAAGCAGTTCCTTTCACCATCGTAAGTTCTTGATTATATTCGTTGAAGAACTGCACCATATATTGCATATTGCGCACAGTAAATCCTTTTATTTCGGAATAATCGTTCTTCAAATCCACAGACAACCGCTGCAAAGTTTTCTTACCCCAACCTTCATCATCTTGACTTTGCTGTAACATTTCACCAACGTCCCAATACATCCGAAGCATTTCCTCATTGGCTGCATAAATCACCCGTTGCTGTGCAATCAGTACCCTTTGCTTGATTTTGCGAAGCAATGCCGCATAACCACGAAAGTTATCCGCCAAGTTATCATTCCCTTTCATTTCTGTATTTTCAGCCATAGTCTTCTTTTGTTTATTTGCAAAGTTACTCTTTTGATTTAACTGTACATCAAAACCTTACGGTTATTTGAATGTATTTCTATATAGGTTATCTTTTCATCGAACTGTGATGAACCTGTCCTGAACCTTATTATCTTTATATGTGTTATTTATATCGGTAATAAGCGAAATATTCTAAAAACTTAAAAACTCATGGCATATACTATTGCATTCTTCGGCAGCAAGCCTTACGATGAGGCTTCATTCAATGAAAAAAACAGTGAATACGGTTTTGAACTCCGTTATTATAAGGGTCATCTCAACCTGAATAACGTGATACTGACACAAGGTGTGGACGCGGTGTGTATCTTTGTAAACGATACGGCCGACGCGGAAGTCATCCGGCAAATGGCGGAAAACGGAGTGAAGCTCCTTGCCCTGCGCTGCGCCGGATATAATAATGTAGACCTGAAAGCAGCGGCGGAAAACGGTATTACCGTCGTACGTGTTCCCGCCTACTCCCCTTATGCGGTGGCGGAATACACCGTTGCCCTCATGCTCTCCCTTAACCGGAAAATACCCCGTGCCACCTGGCGTACGCGTGACGGCAACTTCTCCCTGCACGGTCTTTTGGGATTCGATATGTATGGCAAAACAGCCGGCATCATCGGTACAGGCAAGATCGCCAAAAAGTTAATCACCATCCTGCGCGGTTTCGGCATGAATATCCTTGCCTACGACCTGTATCCCGACTACAATTTCGCCCGTGAGCATCAGGTGGTATATACCACACTGGATGAGTTATATCACAATTCGGATATCATCTCCCTGCACTGCCCGCTCACAGAGCAGACCAAATACCTGATTAATGACTACTCTATCAGTAAAATGAAAGACGGCGTAATGATTATCAATACCGGCCGAGGACAGCTTATCCACACCAACGCCTTGATAGAAGGGCTGAAAAACAAGAGAATCGGTTCCGCCGGACTGGACGTGTACGAGGAAGAAAGCGAATATTTCTACGAAGACCAGTCGGACAAGATTATCGATGACGATACGCTGGCGCGCCTGCTGTCGTTCAATAATGTAATCGTAACTTCCCACCAGGCATTTTTCACCCGTGAAGCCCTTGCCAATATCGCATCCACTACCCTGATGAATATAAAGGACTTCATGGAACACAAGAAACTGGAGAACGAAGTAAAACTGTAAAAAGCCATTTATGGAACATTAATCATCCACGGCTCAAACTTTCCGGCACGATTGCTTGTTACATACAGATAAATCACTAAAAAGAAAGATTATGAAAAAAGTAATAGACAAAGCCGAAAGCCGTGGACATTCTTTATATGACTGGCTCGACAGCCACCATACATTTAGTTTTGACGAGTATTACAATCCCCGTCGCATGAACTTCGGCGCCCTGCGTGTACTGAACGACGACCGGATAGCTCCGGGCAAAGGCTTTGGCACCCACCCGCATAAGAATATGGAGATTATCTCCATCCCCCTGAAAGGTAAGCTGAAACATGGCGACAGCAAGCAAAACAGCCGTACCATCACCACAGGCGATATTCAGACCATGAGTGCCGGTACAGGTATCTACCACAGCGAAATGAACGGAAGCGATACCGAACCGGTGGAATTTCTCCAAATCTGGGTAATGCCCGAAAAACTGAATACCCCGCCCGCCTATCAAGATTATGACATCCGCCCCTATCTGCACAAGAACGAGCTTGCGCTCATCGTATCTCCCGACGGAAATGCTCCCGCCAAGCTGCTGCAACAGACATGGTTCTCCATCGGAGAAGTCGAGGCCGGAAAGAAGCTGGGCTATCACCTGCACCAGTCGCACGCCGGAGTGTACATCTTCCTCATAGAAGGCGAAATAAAGGTAGACGGCACGATACTGTCCCGTCGCGACGGTATGGGAGTATACGAAACCGCCAGCTTTGAGTTGGAAACTCTGAAAGATTCGCATATCCTGCTGATTGAAGTCCCCATGTAAGACTTTTGCATAAAATAACAGCTAAACCGGAAGTTTGTGTAGCGTTTTTTGTAATATTGCGCTATAATTGAATCCGTACAATGAAACTTGATTATATCTACCATAGCGGCTTCGCGATTGAAGCGGACGGAGTGACGGTCATTATCGATTACTACAAAGACTCCTCGGAAGAGGAGCCGAACCGGGGAATCGTACACGACCGTCTGTTAAAGAAACCGGGGATACTCTACGTACTCTCCTCGCATTTCCACCCCGACCACTTCAACCGCGAAGTTCTTTCATGGAAGGAAGAACGCCCCGATATCCGGTATATCTTCTCCAAAGATATTCTGAAACACCGGCGTGCAACGGCGGAAGACGCCACCTATATCAATAAAGGCGACGTCTGCGAGGACGGGCATATCCGTATCGAAGCCTTCGGCTCCACCGATGTAGGCATCTCCTTCCTGATAGACTTACAGGGCGTCCGCCTGTTCCATGCCGGCGATTTGAACAACTGGCATTGGAGTGAAGAATCCACTCCCCAGGAAATACGCAAAGCCGAAGGCGACTTTCTTGCAGAAGTGAAAAACCTGCGACAAAAGGCTCCTCAGGTAGATGTAGCCATGTTTCCGGTGGACAGCCGCATCGGAAAAGATTATATGCGCGGTGCGGAACAATTCGTGGAACGAATAAAAACCACTATATTTGCACCTATGCACTTCAGTGAAGATTATCAGGGCGGCAACGCATTCCGTACTTTTGCCGAAAGCGAAGGCTGCCGTTTCCTTACAATCTCCCGCCGGGGTGAGAGTTTTGACATTACTAAATAAAACATAGCATTATGAAAAATTTGACACAAGTTCTTGTTGCACTGTTCTGCCTTTGCATGCCCGCCTTGCTGCACGCGCAAAGGGACGACAGCAAATATCTGGCCGGCGCCGTTCCGGAAGTGGACGGCAAAGTGGTATTTACCAAAGATTTCAGCATTCCCGGCATGTCTCAAGATACAATCTATTCCCGTCTGCTGAAGTGGATGGACGCGCGTTTGGCGAAGAATGAGAATAACAGCCGCGTGGTTTTTTCCGACAAGGAGAAAGGGCAGATTGTGGGCATGGGCGACGAATGGATTGTGTTCAGCTCCACGGCATTGTCACTGGACAGAACAAAAATTCTTTACCAGCTCACCGTTACCTGCCAGCCGGAGAAATGCATCTTTGAGGTGGAGAAGATACGTTTCAACTACCGCGAAGGGAAAGAAAAATATACCGCCGAAGAGTGGATTACCGATAAGTACGCATTGAACAAGTCCAAAACCAAACTGGTGCGCGGCCTTGCCAAATGGCGCAGAAAGACGGTGGATTTTGTAGATGACCTTTGCGTGGGCGTGACCGAGGCTCTAAGCGCCACTGTTACCAAAGCTCCGACAGAGGAAAAGAAAGAGGAACAGAAAGAGACAAAAGCACTCGTCAACTCCGGCACAACGGTGATTACTCCCAAGACGCAGGTTACGGTAGAGACTCCCCAAACCGCTACGGCACCGGTTACGGTGACCGCACCTCAAACGAATGCGCAGGTTGTGCCGAACGCCTATAAGGAAGTTGCGCCGAACGCCATACCCGCCAACGCCATCCAAACCGGAAACGGCAAACTGGTTATCGTGATTGGCGAGGAACCTTTCAACATGACCATGATGACCGCCAATGCCGGCGGCTCGTTAGGCAAGATAGCAGGCGACAAGCCGGTAATCTTCACCATCCTGTCACCGGAACAGCCTTACGAACAGATGGAAGCAGCCGGGAACTATACCGTACGCTTCTACCCCAACGGGCAGACAGAGCCTTCCGTTATTCTGGAATGCAAGAAAGTTCCGTCACAAGCTCCGATAGAAGGCATGCCGCGCACATACATAGGCGAAATCCTGAAAGCGAAAATCAAATGAACCGATAATGTAAACCTAAATAAGTAACAGCAGTGGAAATAAAAAGCAAATTTGACCATTTTAATATAAACGTCACCAATCTGGAACGCAGTATCGCTTTCTACGAAAAAGCGTTGGGACTGAAAGAACATCACCGGAAAGAGTCGTCGGACGGCTCTTTCACGCTGGTTTATCTCACCGACGGCAGCACAGGCTTCCTTTTGGAACTGACCTGCCTGAAAGAACATCCCCAAGCCTACGAACTGGGCGAGAATGAAAGCCACCTTTGTTTCCGCGTAGCCGGAGACTACGAGGCGATCCGCCAATACCACAAAGAAAACGGCTGGGTGTGTTTCGAGAATACCGCGATGGGATTATATTTCATCAATGACCCTGACGATTACTGGATTGAGATACTACCGGCCAGGTAAGTATGCGATATACCCCGATTTTACATTAATACTTAATACATCAACAACGTGAGTATAGAAGAAGCAATGATGGGCGGTATTGTTTTCAAAGGCAAGAAAGACAAGCCTAAAGAAGACAACAAGGTCAAGACCAAAGCCAAAAAGAAAACCTATATCACCGGACTGCATGGTTCCGGTGCGGCGAAAATGAAAGCCGAAATTCGCAAGAAACGCGCGAACAGGCATAAAGGAAAGTAAAAATAATTTTTCAGGTAAGAAGGTGTAAGTTCTCTCAAACAGAATTTACACCTTCTTTTCTTTATATCATACTCACCCGCATCACGGAAAACCATTATAAAATTATGCAATCCAAACGGTTTTTAGGCATATAGCACCGGAAAAGCCCCCGTTAATGAAAGAAAGTTAACAAAAAACTTTGTTTTTACGTTATTAGTATATATTTTTGATGCCGCAAACAAACAAATAACATTTTAAAAAGAAAGTGATTTTATCACGCTACTTTTTTTTATCCAGAAGGATTGTAGTGTGTTTTCTTATATCAATAACTTTGAATAGCACCCATGCTCAGGTACAACGCGGCAAGAAAGACGATGCGAAAGCAGAATTGATATCTTTCAAAGACCGCTGGGGTATCAAGACGAATGCTGTCGACTGGTTATTGACCGTCCCCAATATTGGCGTGGAATTCGACTTAGGCAACACTATCCGAAACAAACACACCATAGGCGCCAATATAAAGTGGAATTGGAATACCTCGCAAAAGTACACCCCATCCCTTATTTTCAATGTATTCGACGCACGGGTAGAGTGGCGGCAGTATTTTCGTACCCGTAAAAGAGGCGGTATCACCAAAGACGCCAATCTGATGACACGCCTCAAGGAAACCGTATTCACCACGCAACGCAAGAATCCCCGCCAGGAACGCGCTTACTACTGGGGCGTATACGTCAACGCCGCCAGCTACAACTTCAAAATCGGCAAGGAAGGAAGGCAGGGTAACGCTTACGGAGCCGGCATCAGCGTGGGCTATACCGCTCCGCTCTACGGTTACCGCAATAATTACATCGACCTGGAATTAGGCGGTTCCGCCGGACTGCTTTATACCTCGTACGATGTTTACACCCATGATGCGGAGAGCGGCTGCTACCCTCGCATAGCGGAGAAATGCAAGGGCGGGCACATCGTACCGTTCCCCCTGATAACGGATTTGCGCGTAGCTTTCGTCTACCGGTTCATGTCGGCGGGCAGCAAGTACAAAGAATCGGTCTACCGCCGTGTACAGTTGCGCGACTTCGCCCGTCAGGCGCTCAATGAAAAGATAAATAAGATGCGCGAGCGTATCGACTCCATCAACAACGCGATACGGAAACAGGGTTTCAGCCGTCCAGACAGCCTGCTCGATAAGGAAGAACTGAAACAATGGAAGCTGATGCAGCAAGAGCGCAAAGAACTTGCCGCAAAAGAAGCCACCGACAAGCTGCGCAAACAGGTGGCCGACTCCCTGGGCATACAACTGAGCGACACGCTTACTTCCGAACAGGAAAAGACCCTGCGCAAGGCGCTGAAAGTACGTGAAGAACAATTGAAGCGGAAAGCCGAAACGCAAGATTCCACCAAGCTCGGCAAACGTGCCGCCAGAGAGGCAAAGCAGTCCGCCCAAGAGAAGAAAGAGAGGAAAAACAAGAAAGACTCCGGGAAAAAGAAGAAAAAGGACGGAAAGCCGGAAGCCGCGGCCGTCAAAGAGGAAAAAGGAGATGCCTCCGGTGAAGCTGCAAGGAAGGAGGATGAAGGATGAAGAACAAGACACTGACATATCTTGCCCTCAGCCTGCTGTGCTGCATGTCCGCCTGCACCTCGGTAGACCTCTGTCCGGAAGCGGAACACCCGCATATCACCGACATGCGGGTACGCCTCAACTGGGGCGACATCAGCAAAGATGAGATTCCGGCAGAGATGCACATCGTGGCAAGCCGCATCATAAACACCTGGCGTACCCACGGCATCGTAGACACATCCGCAGACCCTGCAACAGACAATAATATCACCCTGCAACAAAGCTCTTCCGACAGCGGAACAGCCGTAACCGCCGCTTCCTCTTTTTACCTGCGCGGCGGCGAGTACAACATATTCGTTATCAACGAGCAGTATGCAGACACCCCCGTACAAACGGATGAAACGAAGCCCACTCCCATCATCAGCATAGACAATCTGGACAATTACATCCACGACAACCGGATAAGCGTAAAAGACCTGTATCTGCAAATCAGCAGCATGGGCGACGAGAAGCCCGGTATCGTAGAGGGCAACGACCTGCCCGACTTCAATCCCGACGACGAGTACCTCAAGGAGGTAAAGTCCCCCATCTTCTATGCAGTACAAAAGAATATAAACATCCAAACCGGGCAACCCACCGTTATGGAATTCGATATGCAACGCATCAGTCAGCGCATCAATATCATCTTCAACATCCGCACCGAGGGAAATATCAAAAAGGAAGACCTCTCCGCGCCCATCATCGAACTGTCCGGAACTTGCGGACGCTTCAATATCTCCGACGCCTGTTTGGATACCACCCGCCTATACCGGACGGTACATCAGGTGCAACCGGACGAATTTACGCAAACCGGCGAAGGCACTTACCGATGCGCAGTCCATTTCCATACCCTCGGCATCATCCCCAGCGCGGCCAAAGGGCATCTCAACGGGCCGGGCATCTTACAAGTGGCCTTGCAGGTGTCCACTCCCCAGTTGGACGCCGCCGGAGCACCGGTACTGGATGCGGACGGCAATCCCGTCAAGAACAGCCGTTACATCTACGGCGCCATCAATCCTTATGACGAGCTGACCGCGGCACAGCTTATCGAAGTGCGCGACGGCAAGACCTACCTGCGTTACAGCAAAGAAGACGTGAACATCGAGATAACAACTCCTTTGGTGATAAAGGCCGATAAGATAGTACCCAACGACACCGGTATGGGATGGCAGCCCCACGACCCTTCCAATCCGGATGACGACATAATAATAGAGATATAACCATGAAACGCCTGACATATAGTAATAAGATACATAGGCGGAAACGCCGGCATATGCTTGTCCTGCCCCTATGGTGTATGTTGCTGCTTGTTGCCAGTTGCGGTAATCTGTACACCGGTGACGAATCGCTTTACGACCCGAATCATCAGGACAACGAGGGCGACCGGACACAACTGCCCGTCATGGTAGCCTTCAGCGACCCTATATATAATGTACTGACGCGCGGTTCGGGAGTGCTGAACCCCACGGACGAAACGAATTTCGGCCAACGCATATCCGACGGAACATTCTTTGTATACGCTTTCCGGCGCGACAACCCCAACGGCATGACCTATGCCC
>OLZE01001661.1_pt1 | contig 10547 bp, 9 predicted proteins | sample 1674091 | NCBI WGS metagenome assembly OLZE01 (sample SAMEA103958143, study PRJEB25191) | human gut metagenome | biome: human-associated habitat [ENVO:00009003]; feature: intestine environment [ENVO:2100002]; material: feces | place: Germany | collected 2013/2015
CCGCCGGTGTAACGGCCCGGCTTCTGCACCCGGCCCAGCGCTTCTTTTAGCTTGGGATCAAACATCAAGTTCCTCCATTGACAGAACAGTTTTACTTCATTCGTTTTATTGTACCCGATTCTGCCGGGAAATGCAATCATTGTTTTGGAGGCACCACCATCCGCACGCCGCCAGCTGTGCCCCATCCAGCGGCGGGATGGGCAGGAGGTTGAAGGCCCCGGTCAGGAGGTTGGCCGCCAGAAAGGCACTGGCCCGTATGGTGGCCCGCTGTTCCAGCCGAAGCATCCAGAGCCCGGCCAGCACAAAATTCACCGCGGGGCCTGCCGCGGCAAGGAGAGCGGTCTGCCACAGGGTCATTTCCCTGCCCCGGGTGCGCATACAAAAGCCGGTAAAGGTGACTTCAATGACCGGAAACCGCCCAAACAGGGCAAGATATACCCCGATGTGCCCCCACTCATGCAGGAATGCTGCCAGCAGCCCCAGCCGCAGAAACCCGCTTGCATCGAAATAGAGCAGAACGTACAGCGCCCCGCAGAGCAGCAGCGGGTCCCGGAATACAAGCGGCCCATACCGGAATCGATGCCGCATCATGGCAGGCTCAGTGCGGCAGAAGGATCATACCGGACGCCGCCTGTCAGAAATTCAAAGTGTAGGTGTGCCCCGGTGGCACGGCCCGTCTGTCCGGCGGTGCCCAGCCGCTGGCCTGCTGCAACCACCTCCCCGGCCCGGACATAGAGATACTGCATGTGGGCATAGAGCGTTTCCTGCCCATCCCTATGGGTCAGCCGGACATAGTTGCCGTAAGCGGCTCCACGCCGGGCGGCGATCACCACGCCGTCCAGTGCCGCAAGGACTGGTGTGCCCTCCCCGCAGGCAAGGTCCACGCCCCGGTGGAAGGCTTTTTCCCCGGTAAAGGGATCCTTCCGCCATCCATAAGGGTCAGAGACACGCCACGCCGCCGTTTCCAGCGGGAAGCAGAGCGTCTGCCCCGGCTTTGCCTGTTTCAGGCTGGCTCCCGCCGGGACATTTTTGCCCGCACAAACCGGGAGCACCCTGCCCGCCAGCAGAATGATCAGCAGCACCGTCAGAGCCAGCACCGCCGCCCGTTGATATCGCTTGTGTTTCCCTGCTCGTCCATGTTTTGCCTGCATCTTTTCGCCCTCCGTTCTGGAAAGTGTATGCAGAAGGAAGATCACTGAGAACCAAAACACCCCCTGGGAGATTTCCCAGAGGGTGCTCTTTCCGTATTTACCGGCGGAGCCAGTCATGGAGCCGCTGGAAGAGGCTGGCGTGGCCGTGCCGTTCCGCACGATCAACAGCGTGCGGAGCGGGTGCTGCTTTCACCGTGGCAGGCTGTTTTGCTGGTTCTGCGGGCTGCTCCGCCACCTGAACCGGCTCCGGTCTCGTTTCGGGCTCAGACGGCCGTTCCGGTGCCTTTGGCTCGGGCTGCTCCGGTTCTGCCGCAGAAGCAGCATCCCGGGCGAGCCAGTCATCCCGGAGCAGATCGTACATGTCCATCTGGCCGTTGACAAGGGGATCACCGGGGGCCGCTTTCACCTTCTGATAGCTGCCGTCTGCCCGCATCTCCCGGGCGTTGACGTTATCCCGCAGCTGCAGCTGCAGGATATCGCTCAGCTTCTGGATGAGGACAGGGTCCTCCACCCGGACACCCACCTCCACGCGGCACTCGGTGTTGCGGGTGAGGAAATCGCCGGAGGCGATATAGATGCGGGTGGTCACGCCATCGTAGAAGCTGTAGATGCGGCCATGCTCAAGGTAGCGGCCCACCAGACTGCGGATATGCAGGTTCTCGGTCTTACCCGGCACCTCGGCGCGGACACAGCAGATACCGCGCACGATCATATCGATGCGAACCCCCGCACAGCTGGCTTCTTCGAGCTTCAGGATGATATCCCGATCCGAGATGGAGTTGTTTTTCAGGATCATGGATGCCGGGCGGCCCAGCTTGGCTGCATTGATGACCCGGTCCATCTCGTCCAGCAGCACGCTCTTGAAGCGCAGAGGAGCCACCAGCATCTTCTCGGTGGTCTCCGTCAGCTTCTGCACGGCAAGGTTCTGGAACACGTTGGAGGCTTCCTCACCGATGCCCAGATCTGCCGTGATGAACGAATAATCGGTATAGAGCTCGCTGGTCTTTTCGTTGTAGTTGCCGGTGCCGATCTGGGTGATGTAGCTGTAGCCCTGCGGGCCCTTCTTGGTGATGAGGGTCAGCTTGGAGTGCACCTTGTAATCATCAAAGCCATAGAGAATGGTACAGCCAGCCTCTTCCAGCTGCTTGGACCAGTCGATGTTATTCTGCTCGTCAAAGCGGGCACGCAGCTCCACCAGAGCCACCACTTCCTTGCCGTTTTCGGCGGCTTCGATCAGGGCCTGTATGATCTGGGATTCCCGCGCCATCCGGTAAAGGGTCATCTTAATGGAGATGACCTCCGGATCCCGCGCGGCCTTTTTCAGCATTGCGATGAAGGGACGGATGGACTGATACGGATAACTGAGCAGGACATCGTGCTTTTCCACCTCGGCAGCAAGGTCATAATCCTGGGGCGGCAGCATGGGCCGGGCCGAAGGATAGAACAGCTCCGGGTTGCCCTCGGCCTCCATTTTACCGGTGAGCTTGTAGAAGAAGCTCAGATCCAGCGGGCTCTTCTGGGCGAATACCCGCTTATGGCTCAACTCTAATTTGTCGCAGAGGAGACGAAGGATCTCCTGCGGGGCCGTGGGAGTTACCTGCAGGCGGACAGCGGCCAGCTTGCGGCGGCGCTTGAGCAGGTCGGCCATGATCTCGCGGTAATCGATATCATGGTCCATCATGCCCTCTTTTACATCAATGTCGGCGTTGCGGGTGACACGGAACAGGCACTTTTCCTGCACGGCATCCTTGCCGAAGATGAGGGACGCATAGTGGAGCACCAGTTCCTCTGTCAGGGCAAACTCGGTCTTGCCCTCCCGGCGCACCAGGATCAGCCGCTCCATCTGGCTGGAGATGGGGATCATGCCAAGGCTCTGGCCCTCTTTTTCTTTGAGCAGAGCGCCGAGGTAGATCTCCTTATTGCGCAGGAACGGGAACGGGTGGCGGTTGTCCACGATCTGCGGGCTGAGGATGGGGAACAGCTCGTTCTGGAAGTACTTTTTCCAGAAGCGCTCCTGCTCCTTATCCATCGCATCAAAGTTTACCTTTTTATAGCCGCAGGCATCCAGATTTTCCAGCGCTTTCTCGTAGTATTTATCGCAGTCCTCCTGCAGATGGGCAACCTTGGGCATGATGGCGTTCAGCTGTTCCTCGGCCGTCATGTTGGTCTTGTTCTCACGCTTGTCTTTGTCCTTCTGACTGCGTGCAAGGTTGGCGCGCTCCTGCAGAGAGCCCACACGCACCATGAAAAATTCATCCAGATTGGAGCCATAAATGGCAAGGAATTTCACCTGCTCCGCCAGCGGGACATTCTTATCCTTGCCCAGCACCAGCACACGGCGGTTAAAGTCCAGCCAGCTGAGTTCACGGTTGATGAAGATCGTATCCTCTTTCATAGTAGTTTACTCCCTTTTTCCCTGACCTGCGGCTTTCGCCGCAGCGCTTCAGCTCACATAAGCAAGTCCATCCCACTCAGCCACCACCGCTTCTGTCAGGCCGGGCACGGCGGCGGCCTCTTCCACCGCAGCAAAGCGCCCGTACTGCTCCCTGTATTCGATGATGGCCCGGGCGCGCTGTTCCCCCACCCCCGGCAGGGTGCAGAGAGAGTCCTGCCCGGCGGTGTTCAGATCGACCCGCGCCAGCTGGATGAGCGGTGTTTCACTCCCGGCTGCACGGCCCGGCCCTGTCTGCCGCGGAACGGCAAACCCAAACGCCAGCGCGACGCACACCGCGCAGACAAGAGCCGCTGTCCACAGAAATCTCTGTTCTGTTTTTGTGAGACTGGCTTTCTTCATCCCATTGTACCCGACTTTCTCTGAAAAAGAAAGCCCTCTGCGGAGAATTTGCAGAGAGCTTTACAATGATTTTACGCAGAAGTTTCCGCACGGCGCACCATGCCATACAAAAGCTCTGCCGCTGCACCGGTATCGTGGTCGGTCAGGGTCATCCGGTTGGCAGCAAGGCGCAGTTCAGGCGCGGCATCCGCAGGCACAACGCTCTCCCCCGCCAGATGGACAAGGTCGAGCATCTGAGTGCAGCCGGCCAGCACCGTCAGCTGCTCGGCGGCATAGCCGGAGGGAGGGCAGACGGCGTTGAGCATGGCACTGCCTGAGACAAGGCCCGGGGTAAGCACCAGCGTATCCTGTGCAAGGCGCTCCGCATGCAGGAAGGCTGCCGCATCCCCCAGCGCCTTTTGCAGCGTGGGCAGAATGGGCATCTGCTTTTTGTCCTGATAGAACAGGATGCGCAGAACGTCCTCGCCCTTGACATCGGCGGCGTTGCTCAGCACAAAGGGAGTCCACTCCTGCTTGAGGTGGAACACCAGCCCTTCGCTCATCCGCACAGCGCGGGTGGAGCCATCGCGCATCTGCAGGGCAATGCCCACGCCGGACAGGGAAGGCAGCATCTTCAGGACAGACTCCTCCATCCCCTCAAAGCTGCACAGCGCGGTGCCGGAGCCCTCCGAAAAGTTGTAGGCCAGTGTGCCGCCGCAGACCAGCGCGGGCGCACTGAGCCGCACCCCGCCCAACAGAGAGCGGACCGCCCGGGGCGAGCGCTGAGAGAAAACGGTCAGCCTGCCGCCCCTGCTGGCAAAAAGCTGCAGCACGTCCCGCTGGAGCTGGGGCAGATTGCCTGCGGCATCCAGCAGCAGGCTGTCCAGATCACAGAGGACTAAGGTCTGGTCAATGGTCGTCTCTTTCATAGGGTATTTCCTCCTGTGCGCTGACGGAGCGTGGTCAAGAAGCGGGTGAAGTAATCCGGCAGCTCAGAATCGAACCGCAGGTGTTCCCCCGTGATGGGGTGAACAAACCCCAGCGTTTTTGCATGCAGGCACTGACCATGCAGGCTGGTGATGCAGTTGTGGGGGCCGTACACCGGGTCGCCCGCCACCGGGTGGTGGATGGAAGCCATGTGAACGCGGATCTGGTGGGTACGGCCCGTTTTCAGGCGGCACTCCAGCATCGTGAACTCGCCCAGCCGTTCCAGCACCTTGTAGCCGGTGTAGGCGTACTTTGTGTGGGGCTCACTGGCCGGATAGACCGCCATCTTCTTGCGGTCGGTCTTGCTGCGGCCCAGGTTGCTCTCCACAAAGCCCTCATCCTGGGCAAAGCCGCCATAGACGATGGTATTGTAGGCCCGCTCCACGCTGTGCACTGCCATCTGCTGGGAAAGGCCGATGTGGGTTGCATCATCCTTTGCCACCACCAGCAGACCGCTGGTGTCCTTATCGATGCGGTGGACGATGCCGGGCCGGATCTCGCCGCCAATGCCGGAAAGGCTGCCCTTGCAGTGCCAGAGCAGAGCGTTGACCAGGGTGCCGTCCGGGTTGCCGGGAGCCGGGTGGACGACCATCCCTTTGGGCTTGTTGACCACCAGAAGGTGTGCATCCTCATAGATGATGTCCAGCGGGATCTCCTGCGGCACAGCCTCGATGGGCTTTGCGTCGGGGATCTCCAGCAGGATGATATCCCCTGCCTTGAGCTTCAGGCTCTTGGCCGGAGCCTTGCCGTTGCAGAGCACATGGCCCTCAGCCACAAGGCCCTGCAGGGCACTGCGGGAAAGGCCGGTGTCCTCGCCGCTCAGAAAGCGGTCGATGCGCTGGCCTGCACCCTCGGCTTCTACGATGTATTCACGCTGCTCCATGGCTTACTGCTCCTTCGGGCCCTTTTTCGTATCCTCGTGCAGCTCCTCCAGGAAAATGACCAGCACCCAAAGTGCCACACCAACACAGACACAGATATCTGCAAAATTGAACACTGCGAACCGCATGAACAGCAGGTTGATGTAATCCACCACCTCGCCGTTCAGCACACGATCGATCAAGTTGCCGATGCCGCCGCCCAGCACCAGGATGAGTGCGGCCTGCTGCAGACGGTTGTTCCGGCTGCGGAAGAACAGCCAATAAGCAACCAGCAGCAATGCTGCGCTGGTTGCAACGATCAAAAACAGCTGCTTGCCGCTGAGCAGGCTGAATGCCATGCCCTGATTGAGCACGAACCGCAGCTCCACCACATGGGGGATCAGCGGCATTGCACCCACCGGCTGCAAAGCGCTGACAGCCCAGAACTTGATGGCCTGATCGAGGCCGACCAGCGCCGCAACGCACAGCAGATTGAAGATCACAAATGCCATAAAAATACTCCCAACGGCGGCATGCTGCCGCCTGTGTTCTGATACCAAAAAGCGGCGCTCCCTGCTCGAAAGGAGCGCCGCAGCGTTTAATTCAGGAAGGCTTATGCTTCCACCACGCTTGCGCAGCGTGCGCAGAGGGTGGGATGTGCGGCGTGGGTGCCGATGTCTGCGGAATACTTCCAGCAGCGCTCGCACTTTTCGCCGGTGGCATGTGCAGCAGCAACGCCCAGACCCTCAACAGCGGAGGCAGAACCACCCTCGCCCTTGACCAGCTCCACATGGGAGACGATCATCAGGTCAGCCAGCTCGTCCATGGGAATGCTGTTCAGCAGGTCATAGACGGCATCATTGCAGTACAGGGTAACGGAAGCTTCCAGAGAAGCACCGATGGTCTTTTCTGCACGGGCCTGCTCCAGCACCTTCTTGACCTCGTCACGGACAGCAATGAGCTGTGCCCACTTGGCCTTGAAGGCATCGTCTGCAGCGTACTGGCCTGCCTTGGGCATTGCCTCGAACACAACGTACTTGTTCATGCCTTCGGTCTTGGGCAGGAAGTCCCAGATCTCCTGGCTGGTGAAGCAGAGGATGGGGGCAATGATCTTGTCCAGAGCGACGAGGATCTTGTACATCGCGGTCTGTGCAGCCTTGCGGCCGGTGCCGTTGGTGCAGTACAGACGATCCTTGGTGACGTCCAGATAGAAGTTGGACATGGCCACAACGCAGAAGTTGTAGACCGCATGGTAGACCTTGTTGAAGTCATAGACGGCATAGCCTGCGTTGGTGTTGACGATGAGGTCATCCAGCGCAGCCAGTGCCCAGCGGTCGATGTCCTGCAGCTGGTCATCGGAGACGCAGTCGGTGTTGGGGTCGAAGCCGTCGAGGTTGCCCAGAATGAAGCGGGCGGTATTGCGGATCTTGCGGTAGGCCTCGCTCAGCTGCTTGAAGATGTTCTTGCCTGCACGCACGTCAACGGTGTAGTCGGAGGAAGCCACCCACAGGCGGATGATGTCTGCGCCGTAGTCCTTGATGATCTCGCTCGGCTCGACGCCGTTGCCGGCGCTCTTGTGCATCTGCTTGCCCTGCTCGTCCACGACCCAGCCGTGGCACAGAACGGACTTATAAGGTGCGCAGCCCTTGGCAGCCACGCTGGTCAGCAGGCTGGACTGGAACCAGCCGCGGAACTGGTCGCCGCCCTCCATATACATGTCGGCCGGGAAGCTCAGCTCCGGGCGCTCCTCCAGCACGGCAGCGTGGGTGGAACCGGAATCGAACCAGACATCCATGATGTCGGTATCCTTGGTCCACTCGGAAGCGCCGCACTTCTCGCAGACTTCGCCTGCGGGGATGATCTGCTCTGCCTCGTACTTGTACCAGGCATCGGAGCCCTCCTTGCGGAACAGCTCGCTGACAGCCTTGATGGTGGCATCGGTGATGTGGTAAGCGCCGCACTTCTTGCAGTAGAAAGCCGGGATGGGCACACCCCAGGTACGCTGACGGCTGATGCACCAGTCGTTGCGGTCACGGACCATGCCCTTCATGCGGTCGTGGCCCCAGTCAGGCATCCACTTCACGGTGTCGATGGCCTTGTAAACATCCTCACGGAACTTGGCCACGGAGCAGAACCACTGCTCGGTGGCACGGAAGATGATGGGGTGATGGCAGCGCCAGCAGTGCGGGTACTGATGCTTGATGTGCACCTGACCCATGATGACACCGGCTTCGGTCAGGTCGGCCAGAATGGTCTTGTTGGCAGCCCAAACACGCTGACCTGCGTACTTACCGGCCAGCTCCGTCAGGCAGCCAGCGTCGTCCACAGGAACAGTGATGGGCACATTGTACTTCTGAGAAACATTGAAGTCGTCCACGCCGTGGCCGCCTGCGGTGTGGACGCAGCCGGAACCGCTTTCCAGCGTGACATGGTCACCCAGGATGACGGTGCCCTCCTTGGGCAGGTAGACGTGATGATAGCGCATCAGCTCGAACTCGGCGCCGGAAACAGGCTCGCCCACGATCTCGTAGTTCTCAATATGGCAGGCATCCATCACGCTCTTGACCAGCTCGGTGGCCATGATATGGTACTCCTCGCCGATCTTGACAAAGGAATACTCAAAGGCACCGTTCAGGCAGATGGCCTCGTTGGCGGGCAGGGTCCAGGTGGTGGTGGTCCAGATCACGAAGTAGGTCTTATCCATCGGGATGCCGTGCTTTGCCAGCACACCGTTGGGGTCCTGAGAAACGTGGAAGCGGACGAAGATGGAATCGCAGTCGTCCTCGCCGTACTCGATCTCGGCCTCAGCCAGAGCGGTGCGGCAGTCGGGGCACCAGTACACAGGCTTCAGGCCCTTATAGATGTAGCCCTTCTTGGCCATCTCGCCAAAGATCTCGATCTGGCGGGCCTCGAACTCAGGCTTCAGGGTCAGGTAGGGGTGCTCAAAGTCACCGATAACGCCCAGACGCTTGAACTGGTCGCTCATAATGTCGATATGCTCGGTGGCAAACTTTTCGCAAATCTGGCGCAGCTCCAGCTTGGAGATGTCCTTCTTCTTCTCGCCCAGAGAGGACAGAGCCTTCAGCTCAATGGGCAGGCCGTGGGTATCAAAGCCGGGCACATAGGGAGCCTGGAAGCCCTCCATGTTCTTGTCGCGGATGATGATATCCTTGATGATCTTGTTCAGGGCGGTGCCCATGTGGATGTTGCCGTTTGCATACGGAGGGCCGTCGTGCAGGACAAACTTGGGCTTGCCGTCGTTGTGCTTGATCAGGTTGTTGTACAGGTCGTTCTTCTCCCAATCCTCCAGCATGGCGGGCTCCTTCTTGGGCAGACCGGCACGCATCTCAAACAGGGTCTTGGGCAGATTCAGGGTACTGTCGTACTGAGACTTATTCTTAGCCAATGGTTACACACTCCTCTAATTTACTAAAACGCTTTGGGATCACTCGCTGAACTTCACGCCCTTAAAAGCGGCGTAGTCCGGCGCTGCAGCCTCATCCTCGGCGGCAGGGGCCGGGGGCGGGTCGAGCTTGAGCTGGCTCTCGTCCTGTGCCCAGAACTCCTCGCTGGTCTTTTCATCCGCAGGGGTCTCGTCCTCAGCATCCACATCCGCTGCAGCGGGCTGTGCCTCGGCGATCTCCTCGGTCACAGCGGCGGCAGTGGTATCGGCGGCTGCGGCCTCATCCTCGGCAGGAGCATCCTCAGCGGGCTCCTCCTTCTGGAACTCAGGCAGGCGGCTCAGAGACTCAACATGGCTGCGGTACAGGTTCAGCACATCGGACTTGAAGCGGGTCACTTCCAGCCGGACGCGGTCATACTCGCGCTCCTGGGCAAGCTTTTTCTCGTTTGCCTCGTTGATGATCTCATCCGCGCGGTCACTTGCCTTTTGCAGCAGCTCGTTGGCATCACGGATAATATCATCACCGCGCAGATTTGCGCGATGCAGGATCTCTTCCGACTTCTGGTTTGCTTCCCGGATGACATTCTCACCCATCCGCTGGGCATTGATGAGGGCGCTCTTGAGCATATCTCCGTCGGCCTCATAGCTCTGCATACTGCGGCGCAGCGTCTCGTTCTCCGCAGTCAGATCGGCCACCTGCTTGCGCAGCGCCTCCATCTGTCCTGCATCCTGCTCGAGCTGCTGTTCTACCTTATCCAGAAAACGATCCACGTCCTCGGTGCGGTAGCCGCGGAGATTCTTTTCGAATTGGACAGCGCGCACGTCCTGCGGTGTCAGCATAGTGATCTCCTCCATTTATTCCGGTCCTTCGCATCAATACTGGAAGAACTCGATGATTTGTCGGTCTTTTTTACTCTTGCCCGGCAGAGCCGTCAGGCGGAAGCGCCCCTTGCCCCGCACGGTGAACACATCCGATGGGTATACCGGCGCGTGGGCGCTGGAAGCGGGCAGATGGTTGATCTCCACCCGTCCCGCCGCCACAAGCTCTGCGGCCATGCCCCGGCTGCACCGCAGCATGGCCGCCAGCACAGCGTCCAGACGCAGGGACGACACGGTGGCCGTCTGCAAACGGCGCTCAGCCTCGGCGAACTGCGGCACCTCGTCCAGTGCCAGCAGCTGGGCCGTCACCTCGGTGCAGCCCACGCTGCGCAGCTCCTGACAGATGAGGTCTGCGGCCGGCTCCAGCGCGAACACATAGGCGGTGCCCGGCTCTTCCGGCGGCAGGACGATGTCGCCCAGCGCCTCCCGGCGAAGCTCGAGGCCCATCAGGCTGCCCAGATAGTCCTTGTGGACGGGCAGCTGTGCCCCGGCCA
>OLZE01001665.1_pt1 | contig 10530 bp, 9 predicted proteins | sample 1674091 | NCBI WGS metagenome assembly OLZE01 (sample SAMEA103958143, study PRJEB25191) | human gut metagenome | biome: human-associated habitat [ENVO:00009003]; feature: intestine environment [ENVO:2100002]; material: feces | place: Germany | collected 2013/2015
AAACCGGCTGAGTTTGACCCGCGTAAGTATCTTGGCCCGGCTCGTGACAACATGGAAAAGATGTACATGCATAAGATCATCAACGTGCTTGGTTCAGACGGTAAATTGGCTGAATAATCCACGGGATTTTAGACTGAATAGAAGGCTGCTCTTGAAAAAGGGTAGCCTTTTTTCGTGCTCAGTAGTCAAGCCGGCTGTTCATTGCCTCAGAACAATTTTATAGAGTGCTATGAGGTTGAAGTATGGCTTTAAGTCCGTTCATGCGAAAGATTCTCTATTCGCGATATGATTTCTTCTTTTTCACCTTCAAGCAATCGACATGGCATTATTTGAAGCCCGGCATCCTTAGCCATAAGGTAATGTCAATATTTCAGTTTAATGGTGATAAGCTGGAAATCTTGAAGATATTTGCTCCGGGTATCTTTGCTCGGAGAATAATGACGAGATAATCAATGTACTTGATTTACATTTATAGTGAAGAGAAGGATAGAGGATTTTAGATATAAATCGATAAGTAATAATTCTAGTCAATTGTAAGTGCCCCATTAATAACTGTAATCAGCGTTTTTAAAGAATAATATCTATGTTTTTTAAGAATGTTCTCTGCGTTTATTAACAGCGCAAAAACAGGTAGTTAGGCCTAAAATGAATATATATCAACAAAAGAGGCAGTAATCCTTGTGAGGAAATACTGCCTTTTTATCTTTTATACTCGTTATTATTTGGAGTATAAGTTTTCTGAATTCGCTATAATTAGTTCAGATGGTTTGGGAATAAGCTATCAGTGATTATATGTTTGATATCCGGTTTTGCTGAAATTATTGTCATATTTGTTCGCTTAATAATACTTTGCTGTAAGGATATTGTGGTATTCTTCAGAATAAAACGTGCCGGGAAATGCATTCCGGTAAGTTCGGAGAAAAGAAAAGGTTAGTTTTTCCATTAGCTAAAGTTTTAGGTTTATGTTAGAGTTCTATTCTTAAACTTCTACAAAGATACTACATAAGAAAGGTGAAGTCAAGTTTTTCAGCCCTCATTTTAAATCGTTTTTCTATTTATGATGCTAATCTTTTGATTAATAGTATTTTTCAATTCCGCCAAATCCTATAATCGTTTTGTTTTCTTTTGTTTTGCTAATGAAGTTATTTAACCGCTTCTCAAATTCTTCAGGACGTTTTCTTGCGGCTTCGATGTACGCTATTCGGATTCGTTTATATGCTTCGGAAAATGGCTGATAGTTTTTCCATACTACTTTATCTTCTTTCAATTTGTCAATTATATCATTGGGAAAAATGAAAGGTTCAGATAAAATGCTTCGCGTTTTATCTTCAAATTTTGGGTGTATCATTTTATTTTCCAATAGCCATTTAAGTCTTTCTTTGTTGGCTTGTGAGTAAGTACTTTTAGGATTTCTGGGTGTGAAACGCTGAATTTTATGATCTTTGTCAAGTGGTCTTGTTGTGCTGTCAATCCAATCGAAGCAAAGGGCTTCTTCAACAGCATCATTGTATAAAATGCCTTTTTTACCTGATGACTTATAGGGAAATACAAACCATATTTCACAGGAGGTTTCAAAGTTGTCCATTAACCACTTTCTCCAATCTTCTCGATTTTCAAAATACTTTATTTTATTTTCTGTAGTCATAACAGGTATTCAAATTGATCATTTTATAGCTTTACTTTCTTGATAATGAGGCATTTTGTTAATTTACTTTTTGCCTCAGCAATTTCTGTATGTAGCGCAATTACTATTCTCCACGATAGTAATATGCAGGCTTCGATAGTTTAACGGTTTATTACAGCTGCCAAAAATACTAAATCTTTGAGAAAGGCCTCCAATTATCTCTTAAAACCTTTACCCTGATTCGATTGAACTTAGCCAAAGGCTTGATATGAATCTTATTTATGCTTATGAGGCCACTAATTCATATTTAAAGTTACCGGAGCAGATGATATCATATATTTGTTGAGTTGTCTTATGCAGTATTTCACAATTTCTTGCATTTCTTAAAAGGTGAGACTGCTTACACACTAAAAAACTAAAATATGAAAAACAAGTTATCCGTTTTACTGGCACTACTTTTTTTGCTTTGTACGGCAATGTGCTGCGAGGAATTTGAGGAATACATTCCCTGTCAGGTGACCTTAACCGGAATAGGTAAGGTGGAACACTTGGATAATGCCGGAAGCGTGCCTGTTGCTCCGGTGGGTGGAGTGGTATCTCGCCAGGCATATATGTTGCGGATACCTTTGGACTTTGAATATGAGAAAGAGATTGTAGAGGGAACATATTATGAATACATCCTGACTGATACCATTGCCAATATACAGATTATCTCACTTACCGCTTATGATGAATCCCACCCTGCCGGTACGGATGTGAACGAACTTTTCATGGACTATCCTTTGCGTCAGGAGGATCAATTGACAGATTATAAATACGGTTACATGTATGGGACTGTTTTTTATAAAATACCCCGTACACTTCCTCAAGCCGGAGTGCATCGGTTTAAAGTCGTAGTGACGACCCGCAAAGGGGAAGAGTTTACCAAAGAAACGGATGAGATCACCATGCAATAAATGAAGAGGCAATGAGGAAGCTATTTATCACTTTGCTGGCAGTGGGACTGCTGAGCATTATGGGCGGACAGGCACAAAATAGAAGTTCACGTCATCAGCTTGACTTAACCACCGGAGTATCCTGTCATTTTCAGAGTGGGGAATCCTGGATTTCTTCTTCTCCTGTTCCCGTCATGAGCTTTGCTTATACTTTCTATGTACTTCCACACTGGGGAATCTTCTCTTCCATGAGTTCAGCTCCCCTCATCAGAGAAGGAAATGGGAATAAGTTGAGAAAACCTTATGAGAATGACCATTTCGTAAAAGATGCGTATGACTTTGATGATGGAATCGGTTTATCTATGGCTTTCGGCATTGCCTATCGGCTGAATAAACCGATATGGGATTTACAGTTGCGCTTGGGATATTACATGGTTGATGCAGAGGAACATTCTTCTCATTTTTATGTGAAAGAAAAGAATTCCAATGTAGTACGTTGGATTAATTATGATCAGTCATTCTCTACAGAACCCGGCGGTTTTATGAGTGCTATTCAGACTTCGGCTATGTTGTCGAGGCGTATCTGGCGCAAACTCCATTTTTCGGTGGAGGCCAAATATCTCTTCCTCCCTGAACGGGCTACGCAGACTTTTGAAAAGAGAAACCTGCTGACAGGAGAGATTGAGGATAGCTACTCGAAACGTGTACGTGTGCACTATCTGGAGATGGCATGCGGAATTAGCTGGCATTTATAATCTTTATACCATATCGTCTCCCGTCTTCACCACAGCCACTTTCAGAGTCTTATGAAAAGGGATGAAAGCGGAAACCACTGCGATAACCAATGCGGCAATCAGCAGATAGCCGATTACAGTCTTGATGCCCAGTAGCAGGCTCTGTTGCTGAAGCGTGGAATAAAAGTTATTGGCGGCTAACTGGCTGGCTTCATCGTATCCGTGTCCCTGCGCCAAGGCACTGTTCATGGCTTGCGCATAGCGGGAGGAAGCCAGTGGATTAGTGAGCGTCATGTGCTCCGAAAGGGTATTCATCCCCTTAATTTGTAAGTGATAGAGCAGATTACTGAAAAACGAAGCGGATATTGCCGGAGCCAGCACAGAGCGGAGGGATATCAGAAAGAAAGCGTTAGACAGCATGAGCTTAGGGTCCAAATCTTCTACTACATATACACCGAAGGCTATGAAAAGAGTCATCATCCCCAGTCCGCGAAGGAAAACAGGAAAGTAAAGCATCTCGTAAGTGGAGTAGGGCGTGATGCCGAAGTAGAGGATGACCAGATAGATGACGTAGCAGAACATTCCTCCGGAAATGAGATAGCGGAAACGCCATCGCTGCCATCTGAACCACCAGAAACAGATGATGGCTCCCACAATGAATCCCGGTATAAGCATCAGACTGAGCGAATTGGCATGCACGCTGTCTACGCGGATAATGCTGTTCAGGTAATTGGTAATCAGGGAACTGCTGGCACTGAAAAACATGACCAGTACCATGAAAGTGTATCCGATGATGGATTTATGGTGATGGAGTGGTTTTAGGCTGACGTACGGCTTCTCCTGTGTCCGTTGCCGGTGAACGAAAAGGTAAATCAGTGTGGGGATGGCAATCGCATAAATCCGTATTTTGGGAGAGGAGAACCAATCTAATGTCTTTCCGTAGGTGAATATGTAAATGCTGAAAAGCAATGCAGCGGCTATGATAAACATGCTTCTTCCGTCGATTTCTTTGTAAGGGATGCGCATGGGGCGCTTGGCATACCGGAAAAACAACAGGATAAAGATAATGGCGATTAGCATCAACAGGATTGTAAAGTAATATATGTACTGCCACTGATAGTAATAGGCCAATTGTGCCGTCAGCGCCATGGATATTTGTCCGCCGGAGAATACGATGGGGTAGAAGTAGGCGTAGAACTCGCTACGCACATTCTTCGGACTGAAGAACGGGCGTACCTGAATAATAAACTCCAACATAATGAAGGCTTTCAGGAAGCCGATGAAGAAGCTGCATATAATGGTGATGTCCATATTGCCAACCTGGGCGCAGATGTAGCTGAGAAAGATTTGCAGGATCAGGTCGGTAAGCAGCATCGTCTTTGGAGTGGCGATCGCACGAATCTTAGGAATGATGGGATAAGCTACCGCCATACCTGCCGCTGCCGCATAATACCCCATTGTGATGTCTTCGCTGAGTATTCCGAGGGTACTGCTGACTTCCAGCATGCTTCCCGTATAGGTTCCGTTGAGCATAACGATAGGGAACATCACCACGAACATAGTGACGATACCCAGCCATTGCGGTACCCAAGGGCGGAGTGGAAGGTTCAGTTTTACCATCAGTGGACTTCCTTATTTTCTCAGTGCTTCGGTTTCTACCATCATGCCTGCGCGGAGGCTTTTCATCTCTTCGGGAGTGGCGTCGTCCAGCTCGATGCGAACGGGAATGCGTTGCTGCACTTTGACGAAGTTACCGGCGGAGTTATCAGTCGGAACCAGGGCGTACTTGGAACCGGTTGCTTCGGATATGGCGGTAACAGTGCCGTGAAAGATATGCCCGCGGAAAGCATCGACCTTGATGCGTACTTTCTGCCCGATGTAGATGTGGGAAATCTGCGTTTCTTTGTAGTTGGCGGTAATCCATTTGTCGTTGCCCCGTACAAGATAGGAGATGGTTTGCCCGGCTTGTACGAATTGTCCCGGTTCGAGGGTGCGGCGCCCCATATATCCGTCGTAAGGAGCGGTGACTATCGTATAAGAGAGATTCAATTTTGCCATATCCAGATCCGCTTCTTTGCGAAGGATATTCGCTTCGATGCCGGTGGATTTCTTGCTTGTTTCGGAGTATTGGGATTTTGCCGCTTCCTTTTGTTGTAGCAGGGCTTGATAGCGTGCTTGGGTTGCTTCGTAGGCCGTTTTTACCTGTTCATATTGTTGCTGGCTGACGGATTCTTCGGCAAGCAGGTTGGCATAGCGGCGATAATCCTGTTCCTGTTGCCAGAGCTTGGTCTTGGTTTCTGCAATGTTGGCTTCCTGAATGGCTACATTTACTTGCGAGGTCTGAATGCCGGAACTTAATACGTCTTTTGCACCTTTCGCATCCATCAGGGCAGCTTCCGCATCCTTTACTTTGATGAGGTATTCGCGGTTGTCAAGAATGAGAAGGGTGTCTCCGGCATGCACAGGCTGGTGCTCCGTGAAGCGGACTTCCTTGATATAACCCGAAGCGCGGATATTGAGCGGAGCTATATACTGGTCTACTACGGCATCATTGGTGATTTCGTAATGGACGTATTTCCAGAAGTAATTGATTGTCCATGAAATTCCCGCCAATGCAAGGAGGATACATACCGTATTGAGGGTGATATTCCTTATTCTTAATCTCTTCAGTTGCTTATGTTTCTTTTGTAATTCGGACATAGATTACAATTGTAAATTAATAATTAAAAATTAAAGCATGCCACAGGTTCGCTGTAATTCATAGTAAGTGTAAATGGCCTGCGTACGGGCAACGGTCAGTTGCAGTTCAGCATCCAGCCGTACGCTGCTTGCATCCAGCAGGTCGGTGAGGATGGAAAGCTGGTTTAGGTAGCGGTTTTGCACAATCCGGTAGTTTTCTTCTGCCTGGCTGACAGAGAGTTTCAGGGCTTCTATGCGGTTCAGAGCCTCTTTATGACGGGTGTAGGCAGTCCGGATCTGAATACGGACGTTCTGCATCAGGAGTTCTTCGGCATACTTTTGAAGTTGTACCGTCTGCCGGGCTTCGTGCATCTTGTGCTTATTCTGATAAAGAGACGACAGGTTGTATGAGAGGCTGAGGCCGATGTTCCAATTGTTGTTGTACATGTCAGCCAGCGTAGTGCTGAGTGGACGTGCAAGGGTGTTGCCCGCATGCAGTGACAGGCTGGGAAGGTAGTTTGCTTTAGTCAGCCGGATATCGTTTTCTGCCAGCAGGGTTTGTTGGCGGACAATCTGCATGCCCGGATAGTTGTTGTAGGCTAATTGTACATACGTATCATAATCAGACACACTGACGGCGGTATACAGTAAAGTGGTGTCCGGTGCTATCAGCTGTGATTCGTCCAGTCCCAGCAGAATATCGAGTTGTTGCGAAGCTATGGAGATGCTGTTGTCGGCTTCCTGATAGGTCAGGCGGTCGTTGGTCAGTTGCAGTTCACTGCGGATTTCATCATTGCGGGTGACTATGCCTTCTTTTTTCATCCGACGGATATCTTTCAGTCGGTGTTCGGACTCTTCGATGTTGCGTGCCAGCACTTCCCGCTGCTTGTAGTAACTGAAAAGCGTCATGTACTGTTGCAGCAGTACCAGCTTGATTTCGGCTTCGTTGTCGGCACTGGTCAGGGCGGCTATTTGCTTTTTAAGTTCGGCCTGATGTATTTTGGCTTGTATTCTTCCTCCCTGGTAGAGGGGTTGCGTCAGGTTGATGTTATAGTTTTGTGACCAATCCGGAGTTTCGGGGCGTACGGGATGTGAAAGTCCCCGCTGAAAGATGACAGGCTGGCCTATGATTCCGGCGCTGGCACCTACTTGGATATCTGGCAATCGGTCTGTGTATGCAGACTTCTTTTGGTCGTTATAAATAACCTCTTGTAGTTTGCTCTTTTTAAGTTGAAGACTGTTTTCTGTGCCAAGACGGAAAAGTTCGTCTACGGATAATAGATGCGCATTCTCCTGAGCGGTTAGCCACAGCGGAGCTACAGCAAGTATGTGAATGAGCAAGAGGCGAAGAAAATTAGAACTGGTTGAATATCTCATAGAGTGTCTCTAGTTGATTGGAACATGCGTTTAGGTTCTCTATTCCCATCAGTTGGCCCGTCTGGGTATAAAAATCCTTGATGAGCGGGCGTACACGGTCGGATATCTCTTCTCCTGCGGGAGTGAGGTAAACAAGTCGGTTACGGCGGTCGTTAGGGGCTTCCTGGCGCATGATCCAGCCTTTCTTTTCGAGGTTTGCCATCAGATTAGTCATGCAGGCTTTGTCTTTGGCTGTCTTTTTGGCTAATGCCTGCTGGCTGATTCCTTGTTCCTGCCACAGGGAACTCAGTACTTGTAACATTTCAAAGGTGATATCTATGTTATTGCGTTTCAAAACGCGTTGCAGAGCTTGGCGGAATGCCATGCGGGTTCTTAGCATTTGCTGGATAAGCCCGCGGGATGAATTGTAATTCTCCATTGCTACGTTGCTTTTTATTTTTCGGGCGCAAAGGTAGAGCTTTTTATTGGAATTAGTCAAATGTTTGACTAATATTTGTGAGGGGAGGTTTGAAGAGTCTATATACCAAGCAACATTTTTTTGATACAATCTCTTACGGTGTAATGAGTATGAGTGGCATGCCTTTTAGGCATGCCAGGCTATATAATGCTGAAGAGTAATCTCTGATGTAACTGTCCATGTATTCTATCCTTTTACTTCAGTTTACCCATAAATAAAATATTATTATCCTCTGTGTCGATGGTGTCCAGCAATTCTTTTAACTGTTTACGGTCTTCGTCTGAGCAACTGCTCTCGGCAAGACGTTTCTCTATTTGAGCAATAAGCCATCCTGGTTCATTCATCTGGTAGAACCATCCATTACTGAAATTGAATATAGGTGCCTCCATATGTCCGAAAAAGTCATTTATCAACTTGGCATAATTTGAAGTTTGCTTTTCTTTGTTCACTGCTATAACGCCTTTGCCCCCCAACATGGCGGTCAGATAATAACCCGGCAACTCATTATAAATATGCAGTGGGATTTCGGATACTCCACCAAAATCCATTTTGAATTTGGGATGGATTTTGTTAGCATTCTTGTCATAGTGGAAAAGTGTGTCACAAGAGGACAACCAGAAACTGAATCCGGGAACATTATGGTAAGCAAATATATCCTGATTGAAATCTTTTTGCAAAAAGTTGGGAGTAGGTTTTAGTTCTTGTTTGAATGAACCGTCTTTGTCATATACTGCGGCGAGGAATTTCTCCTTATTGTTTTCAAAGGGCATGTGAATAATGGTGATGTCTCCATCGTCATCCACTTCTATTTTAGGCTTACTTAACTTCTCTTTAGTAACAATCTCACGCACAAACTTCCCGTCTGTATTGTACACCAATATTTTGGGTAAGAAAGCAAAAGAAGCCAAATAAATTTCTTTCGTTTTCTCATTAATCACTTCATCATAAATAGACTGATTATATTCTTCCGGACCATTACCTATAGCACCGACTTGACATTTTAGCTTTCCATCATGAGTGAAAAGTAAGAAAGGAAGATTGTTTGATTGACGAATGCCTATATAATGGTCTGTAATACACAAACCATAACCTTTGAAGAAAGCACTATCTGAATTTTCAAAACGGACAATCTTAAACTCTTCTACTAGGTTACTTAGATTGATGTCAATCGTATTTTTTACTTGATCAAAATGGCAAACCGTCAAGGTATTGTCGGCATCGGTTTCTACGAAAGTTAAAGTACCGTCACCTTTAGGGGATGTGCTGCAACTTGCCGTTACTAAAACTGTACACAAGGCTGCTGCGACTTTAAATCCTTTTATATTCTTCATATTTTCCTTATTTATTGAATTTTGTATTTATGTTTTTATATATATTGGGCTGCTATCGCTGATCTGTATTTAGAACGTACCGGGGTTTCATTTATCTTACCAGGAATAAATTTGGGCAATAATTTGAGTACTCTGATAAATTCTTTATCTATAGCGGGATGGATGCCTTCAACGATTATCACATCCGAAACGGTACCGTCTCGTTCTATCACCAAATCAACCGTTCCTCTGCCGTTTACAGGATCTATATCCGGATATTTGAAGTGTTTACTGATAAATTCCATAAATTGGGAATTATTCAAAGAAGGAAATGCCCTTACTACTTCGGACTCTTCATAGATTTTATCCAAATCAATCTCTTTCCCTTTTCCGATGCTATCAATGGCATAACCTTTTTCCTCAATAACTGTTGCAGAGGTCTCACCAGTTAATGTGTCACATGAAACTGTCTTTACATCAGCTTGTTTGGTTGATTTTCCGGTACAACCTATTGTAATTATGAGGAAAAAATATAAAAAACAATACCGTACATTCTTAATTACTGCTTTCATAATATTTTATTTTGATTCTGTTGCGAATTTAGATGTTATATATGAGAAAATAATATGATAATGGAATAAATAGTGAGATAACTTACTTTATTGATAATTAGATGGGTACCTTTGTGCTGGAATGAGTTATGAGACAAAATGAAGAATGAATTTATATAATAATGTATACTTTTACTTATTGTGAGTAAACGCTATTATAAAATCAATAAAACTCTCTTTACTCCTTTTTCTAAAATTGAACTTCTCGCATATTCGAATGGTGTACCGTTCAATACTTCGGGGTTGTACATCCAAAAGTTGTGCAACAGTTTCAAGAGATAAGTTTAAGGCTGTCAGATAACAGATGTCTTTTTCTCGCCCGGTGAGTGATGAATATTGTTCATTCAATCGAGTGGCAAAGTTTTGGTGAACGATATTTAACCAGTGTTGCAGTTTGTCTCTGTCGGCTGCGGGAATATACTTTTTTAGTTCTGTAATTTTGAGGAATGTTTGTAGTGCTTCAGCATCTGCTGATGAAACGGAGATGTCTTTTGCCCGGAACATGATTTCCAGCTGCTTTATGCGTATATCTTTTTCTCCTTTTTCATTCTGCAAAGCCATGATTTTATTCAAGGCTTCTTCTTGTTCCAGGCTATGCAGATTCTCGTTTTCTTATATCATTGTTTGAAAGGTATCTATCTGTTCTTGTAACTTAATAGACCCTTGTTTCTGTTGGGATAACTCTTTTCCTTTCTGCTTCTTATACATTTTCAAGCTATAGAAGTAAAGGAGTATTAATACTATTACTATTAAGATTCCAATAGCAATAGTGAGATACCAACTCATTCGTATTTCAGCATTTT
>OLZE01001683.1_pt1 | contig 10446 bp, 8 predicted proteins | sample 1674091 | NCBI WGS metagenome assembly OLZE01 (sample SAMEA103958143, study PRJEB25191) | human gut metagenome | biome: human-associated habitat [ENVO:00009003]; feature: intestine environment [ENVO:2100002]; material: feces | place: Germany | collected 2013/2015
TTGGAACAGCTTGCCCCATGGAGCGAGACTGCGAAAACGAACTGTCAAAACTAAAATAGAGAAAGACGCTTGCATCTATCATTTTGGTGCAAGCGTAATTCATGAGTAACGTAGCAATATTTTGCGCTTACGCACATTTTGCCCTTATTCAATCCGCAACCTAAACCCTTCTTGTTGTCGGAAACATATCGAGTTTTTCTAGTTGCTACTATTCTGAAAGTATATCACCGCGAACACTTGTTTGTAATATTAATCTACAAAATAACGAAAATATCTGACAGCCGCGAAAATCGTGCACTCCCCCTTTTATGATTCTTATGGTAACAAACCGGCTGTCCTAATAAATGGACAGCCGGTTGCACTCATATTTCACCTTACTTTCAACCCATTCGAGTATCCAGCGTTAACCATTATTCGTCGCATTATTTCATACAAGACGCCATATTTTTGTGCAAGCTGTCTAATTGTCTTTTGACGACCAGCATATTCTTTAATGGCAGTTTTCTTTTCTGATTCAGACAAAAAATAAATCATACTAGTGTGCTCCTTTCTCTTTTTTGTAAGTTAAGGATAGCACCGTTTTTCTCCAAAATACTTAAGTACGAAATTTAAAAATTTTCTTGGGTTAAAAATGCCCATAGCATCTGCCCAATATATACATCTGCATACCGATGGTTATCAGTCTGCTTACCATACTTATCACCGAAATACTCTACGTACGCATCATTAATATCCTCTATTTCCTCAGCAGTCACCGGAAAAATAGCTGGCTCGTCATTTTTTATTGCCTCTAAACGCTGCTCCAATGCCATAACTTCTAGTTTTGCTTCCGCAAGTTGCTTCTCATAAAATGCTACAATTGCATCTTTACCCTCCATCTCGCCAGATTCAATTTTTTCGGCCCAGTTTTTCCAAGCAGAAGCTCCTTTGGAATATGTATTTGTTGTATATTCTTCAAACTCTGACGAGACATACCATGACTGTACCATTTTGTAATACACATCCCTTACAGCGCCAACATCAGATTTCTCATCTTTTATAGACTCATACTGTATTTCTTCCTTATCGCTATTCATCTCTAATGCAATAGCCTTAATCAACTCTGCCAAGCCAACGTCTAGACCAACATTTTGAGTACCTATTGCTGGTTTTTGCATAGAACTCATGTTAAAAGGATTTGGAAATACACCAAATTGAGCGATCCAAGGGACAGCCTCTATAAGCTTATTATTCATGTATTCCATGTATGTCATTTTATCCAAATTAATAGCAAGAGCCTGACAAAGCTTACCTATATTTTCCTCTGGTTGATCCATATGCGTTTCTGTAAATAATGCCAATCCATTTACTACTCTTTCCGCCCATATTACAAGACACTTTGTAGTAAAATGACTCTGGCAAGATTTATATATAAGTCCTCTCAATTCTTTTGGAAGATCATCTACATCTTTTAATAATGCCCTATAAAAATCACAAATCTGAGTCACTGTAACATTATCTCTGTTAGCATTTTTTCTACTTGAAGGGTTTTTATCCCAATTTTTTATTAAAATTGCCAATAATTCAGCACAAACAACAGGATAAAAGTTTTCTCCTCCCTCAATGCTAGAATCCATTTTAAAAAGAGTTGGATCTATTTCATATCTCTCAAAGACTTTATCTCTTTTGTTTTCAAAAGTACTGCTGGCTTTCATTCCGCAAAGCTTTACCATCTCTGAAGTCGAATAATCAGCAAGCCTTCTTTTTTTCTGCTTTGGCACAAAATCCCTCCTTTCTAAGAATAAGTATTTTACCCAAAGTCATATATTAAGCTGAAAATTTACCATATCAGAGAGCGACGTAATATTCTCATCCAATATCAGTTTTTCTTCTTTTATTTTTACTCTTCCATTCGCCGAAGAAAGACTTTCATGTGTTTTACATAAACAATCGAATAAAGCTTTTATTTTATCTTTATCTATTCTTGAAAGATAATAAATTGAGAAAATTGTAAAATCTCCCCACAACGAGGCAATTATGCCATAATCACTTTCTGCGAATCGAGTTACTATATTTTCAAATAAAAGATTCCATGTATTATCATTGAACATTTCATAATAACGTTCAAATACATCGCTAATTCCGCTGCCTATATAACCATACTTGCTTTCAGATAGAATAAATTTAACAACACATCTATTTACATATTCTTCCATATGTTTTTGGGCGATAATATCTCCTGCCTCCATAATCAGCTTATGTAATCCGATTTCTCTTTTATCTATTTGTGTAAGAATTACTCCTTCCGCCTTTTCATTATATCCATCTTCTTTTAAAAGATTGATAATTTCGAGATTATAGTCCCTTCCTGTTTCTACAGAGAAATCTTTATGTTCCGCTTTATCATACAATCCTTTTGCCATAAGCTTTTCCCGAATTTCAGAACTTGAAATGCGAGAAATAATTTCATAATTGTAACTTCTTAAGGTTTCCAATCGATTGTATTCTCTATCATTCTCTATATACTCTTTAATCCATGAATTTGTAAGTCTGTATAACGCAATTAATTCAGAATCATCAGAAATCAAATCTATATTGCAATATAGAGAATCAAGAACTTTCATTCTCCAATAAACTAAATCTTTAGGAGTATTTTTTAGTTCAAATAATGCATTACAGTACTTGTACCCCAATTTAACGGCATCCTCTAGCAACTCTCGGTCAACTTCACTTGAAAACCTATTATCACCAATAGAATCCGCTAAATTTGAAACGTAAAACAGTCTCATGCCATAACAGCATAATTTTTCTTCATTCAGAGGAAGTTTTTTATAACAATCAAGTAAACCATTTAACGAATAGTCTTTTCTTCCCACATAGCCAAACATTCTATATTTCTGTTTTTCACGTACTTCCTCTATAAACTTGTTTTCTCCAAAGTATTCTAATGCAGGTATCATGTTTTTACATAAATCTTCCATCTCATCATATTCTGATCTCCAAGCCACTCCATCTTCGCCACACCAATATTCTGCAACTTTTAGAAAATCAGCATGCGCATTTGATATACAGAACAACCTGTTAAACTCCGGAATAAATCGAGTCTTATCCCATTCCAAACATTGAACAACCGCTTTACAAATAGTATCGATAATTCCTGCCTTGGGGTTATGCTCGGAAAAGCTCACCAATACTTTACGTAAAAATCTCATAACAGTATATCCATTACAATCATGAGCAGATCCAACACCGTACTTATCCGCAAAATAAATCAATGAAAAGATATCATCTTTAGATAATACATCATTTCTGTCCACCGAATAAAATTGTTCACTAACATGCTTTGCAATATCATACTGTGCCAATGCTGGTTTATAACCTCTTTGTGATTCACCATTATGAGTTAGATTCAATATTTCTTTATAACATTTTTCAACTAACGATTCCTCAATCCTACCAAACAGGCACAAGTTAGCCTTAATCAAAGAAATTATTCTTAAATCTTCGTATTTATAATCTCTATCTATTTTTATAATATCACTTAAATGGTTGCCAATATATTCTATCCCAGCTTCGCATTTATATGAGTTTAACAGTCCATATGTGCAAATCTCTATAATTATTTCTATAGATGCAGACATTCCTAAAAGAATATTCAACAATTCGTCAAATGATTCTTTTTCAAGATTCTTTTCTTCTGTAATCTGATGAATATATGCATACAATGAATCTGGATTATACCATTTAAAAGTGAATGTTTGCCTGATATCTTCTTTTGATGTAATACTTACACTGGCATCTAACCATCCATCTACAAAATAAACATAATCGTTAGAATTTCCAGTAAGAGCATCCATATAATCTGCACCATAGCATCGAAATATATATCCTGCCTTAACAAGCGTTTCTTTGTTTAGCTCCCCGCTTAACAATGCCTCTATATTATATCCACTGAGGTATTCATCGAAAAGTTTATGTCCTCGTTCAAATCCAGCCTTAGCAGCAAAATCAATATCTAAAATGATTTGCTCTATATCATTTTTAACATTCAAACAATATTTTTCCGCTTTAGTCTTTTTGTTGATACTTTGTGCTTCAAAATAATCCGATTCTTTTGCATAATACTGTATGCAATTTGCATACTGTGCCAAACAAAGAGACACTGCACTTGAATGTATGCATACTTCTTCAAGATTATCCATTGGCAATTGGTGCGCTAGTATAAACTGCTGAAGTATCCTATCAAACGATATCCCATATAATGCTGAATCCATTACATATTCAACATCAATCAGTTTCAACACCTCATCAGTGGCCTTACAAGATACTAGTAAATTAAAAGAGATATCATATCGATATTTCCATAATTCTCTATCCTGTTTAATTCGATTAATTATTGATTCGGTAATTCCTTTTATATTTGAATTGTGAATAATTGCATTCTGTAAAAAAAGCCTTACATCATTATGAAAAGCGAAGTATCTATCGCCTTCACATACAATAATTGGATATAAGCCATTTAAAACAAACGCCGCCTCGTCGTGTTCAACTCCACACATTTGAGCCACATCATAAGCGTTAATACGTTTACTTGAAAACGCCATAATTGCCTCAATTTTGTATAGCAAAAGGCTTTTTTCCTGCGAACTAATAATCCATTCGTAATATTTATCAATTTGTTTATTTAAAAACCTACTATTTAGTTCCTTCTCTATTGCCTCGAAGGAAAGTGGCAATACCATTTTCTTCAATTCCAGAATTGCAAATATTATATTAAGAACATTGTTCCCAATAACTGAAATAACGGTTTTCGCCAAGTTTTCCATATCGACTGTATTCTCTGCTACACCGCTTTGCTCTAATAATATAACAACATCATCTGTATCCAAAGCCGGCATGCTGTAATATGTAATACCTTTATTATCTTTCATCCAAGACGGATAACCATCATTTATAGGCTGTCCGACCAAGACAAAATAAAAATCATCCCCGATTTCCTCTGGTCTTGGCAATTGAGATAAAAATGAATTTCGTGCATCTTTTGATCTTGCAGCATGATCTAATCCATCTATAAAAAAGTAGCAAGGCCTTCCTATACATTTTGCATATTCCGGTAGGAAATGTATTACCGTTTCCCGCATTTCAGAAACAGACATAAATTGGTATATAAGTGGAAACTTTACAACAGATAATAAATTATTCTCTTCAAATTTTTTCTTAAGCTGTACGAGAATACTTCTCCACAAAATATTACCCAAATAAAAGCCTTCATCATCACTATATGAACCATCTACTTTATTTACTGGGAGATATGTGTAAAATCTAAAATCAACTATAGACTCATTCATCTGTGATAAATAACTTATAAAATTTGTTTTTCCACAGCCCGGTAATCCTTCTAAGAATATGATATGATTACTATTCTTTTTAATGTCATCTATAAAGGTCTCCCCAAACCGTTGTCGAGAAGGAAGTATCGGTTTTTCTGGACATAGTTCATATGAAGGAACATCCGGCTCGGTATAGCATAATGCTCCATATACATTTTCTCTTGTTATTTCCTGCTTCTCTCTTCTTGATGTTGCCCATATATTCAATTTAGAAAGAAGACTATTTAAGCAAAAATCTATCGCATCACTATTATCTGTTCCTAGTATTTCGCCAATCTTCACACGTATTTTTTCTTCCACATCAGCAAGACACGACTCTTTTCTAAAAGAGAAAATTTTAGTGAAACACGCCGCCTCATTTGAATCTAAATTTATCTCCAAATTTTCTCTGTACCATTCGATAGCCTTCTGCTCATTAGGCTTTGCCGAAGTATAATTATAATTATCTTGTAAGCATGGAAACACCTTGGAAATAAAGTCATCCATTGAACACTTTCCATCTGTTTCCTGCGGACCCCATTTTTTATTTGTTACAATTTGAATACCTTTAAAATTATAATTATCTTTATTATTCTTCCATTCTAAAGCCAACTCATTCAGTAAAGACTTTTTCCCAGAAGCTAAAAAAGAATATGTGAAATTAGCATCTTCATCTGTATGTTTTACTTGAATATTTAAAATGCTTTTATCACTATAATTTACTACGACATCATCTAATGCCTGAAAATCAGTTGATTGAAGTATTACTGATTCAATTGATGTATCTTGTAGCATATTCAAGCATTCTAGTATTCCAATTTCCCATTCAAACCAATAAGGTGTACCTATTCCCGAATTATACATGTTCTCCCTCTATTCTTTTCAAAACGTAATTACATAATTGATAACAATACGTCTCAACTTCTTCTGTAGACATATTTATATGGTATCCATTCACAAGCGAATCAAATAAATAGTTTATCTCTTCGTAATAATCCTTATTATAAAATTCAACTCCAAATAATTTATTCAAGCCTCGTACCATTTGAGATAATTCTTTATAATTTACTGGAAGGACATAATCGATTTTGTCATCAATAATCTTCTTCATCAGCCTCTCATTTCCTATTATTTTTGAGGCTATATTTATAAAATCTCCACAAGTTTCAAAAACATTCCAATCACACATGAACTGCCAACGAAAAAAGAAAGGACTCCATACCTCTGCTGGTTCGATCTTTATATTATATGGCACCAATTCCTTCTTTAATTCATCCTCTATGCAATTATAAGTTCCTTCCAATATGGCTATATCATTTTTTCTCACATCAATCGGATAATAAACGCCCTTATCATCGCATATTATGTAACCAATTATTCTGTAATATTTTTCAATGACATTTATAGCATCTCTTGTAAAAAAAACAGATCCTACAACTAAATCATCATTATAATTTGAGGTGTCTAATTCCCTAAAACAATGCTTAAAATCATCAAAAACTAATATTGAATCCATATAAATTACCTTCTTTGTTGTACTTATTTATAATAAATTGCCCAGCCTGTTATAGGCTGGACATAAGTAAGTTTTTATGATAACTAAAAAACAGCTTTCAACCGATACTTCTTTGATATCTAATTAAAAGAAATTGTGTTATATCAACTTGTCACAACCATTTTTCACAATCACTTTGATTCTATTTCATACTTCTTAAAAAGTTCGGGACATTCCTTTTTATATCTCTCAGTTGGTGATAAACCACCTTCATCCGGCAACAATCCTTCTCCACTGCTAACAGAATGGGGCAAATACTTGCATTTAAAATATACTGTCGGATATGTGTAAATAATACTCATATTTCCAAACAGTTCTTTCATTAGGTAAATTTCAATAATATAAAGTGAAGCCAATGCTAATACTGCATTTTCAAATGTTGCATTTTTTATAGATTCCTTTTCGTCATGCTTTATCGAATTATATGCAAACCACCAGTCCAAGCCTTCTACTTTTACATTCTTTCCATTATCAATACGTGTCGTCTTCCAATCATGTAAAGGTGTATTAATCCAAAAAGGTGTACTTACTTCAAAATCAATAATTTTAGGGAATACTCCTAGTATTGTTTCGCTTATATCTCCTATCCTCTTGGTTTTTACTCCCTTAGCACTACATAAGGCCTTACTCATTATTTCAAATTCAGAGGCTGCTAAAACAATTATTTGTTTAAAAATATCAGAGTATACTTTTCCATGTACAAGTTCTCTTATTCCATCATGTTCTTGCAAACCATGGTCTATATAATGCTTTGTATCATCCAATCGTTCAGCAAGGGAACAAAAATAATTCCAATGCTGTATAAGTTCAATTTGCTCCATACATTCTTTTCTGCTTTCTAGTTTTGAAAGCATTCCCCCATTCTCTATGATTTCTAATTCTTGTTATATCCAAATTGTCGAGTCATTAAGAGCTCTTTCCACCAGGATTCCCTCTCTAATATCGCATCATCATCTGTTGTACTTTTATATATTTCCAAGATGCTATATCTGAAATTCTTCTGGATATATTCAAAATCCAAACTCTTCAACTCAATATTTCCACCATTTCCATTGGCTATGTAATCCTTCCATCTTCCCCAAATCATATTTTCACCTGTTGCAGAGCCAACATATTTCTTTCCATTTGAAGAATCCGTAATATAACATGTTTATTTCATCTCAATATTTTTCACGCAGGAATGTAAACTGCTCATCATTCTTTATTACTTCCAATAGCCCTTTATGACAGTTATCCATTATTATCAGTTACCACTCGTACCGTTTCCTAGGAAAACCTAATCCATGTATTCCTATTTCTTCACAAATTGAAGATAATATCTTTAATATTTCTTCCCTTGTTGAATCAAACCATATTGCCAAATCTCTGTCATAGAAACAATACATCACATCATCTTCTCCATATAATGAATATGCTCCAGTGTCTTTTGCAATTTTTAATCGTTTTCTTAGTGCAACCAACATATCACAAATTGTATTAAGCTTCTCCCGCCACTCTATATTTACAACAGACGATTTTCCGTCTGCTTTTTTTAAGATACTTCCGTCTCTGGTTCTAAGAACTCCCGTATTTAAAGCGATAATAGTATCCTCAATAGCCTTATCAAAATCTTCCATTCTTCCTTCTTGATATATTCTATCCTGAAATGCTGGACGATCAAAACATTGCACAAAGAACTTTATAAGTTCTTTATCTTCATGTTGCTCCTCTGCTGTTGCTTCTTCCAAATCAAGAACTGCCATTTGCTCTGAAATTTCCTTCCATTTTTTCAATTTAGCAATCGTATATCTATTCACATCTGAATCTATTAATTTTGAACACGACTGGCATAACCATATTCCATTTTCTGCTGATGCTCTCTCTTGAGACGTTATGTTCTCATCATACCTTGGTCCGCCTTTAGAAGCTGCTGTAATATGAGATGCAACTCCAATATTTATGATATTCTCTTTTCCTATTCCTGCTCCACGAGTTGCTTTTCTACAATTAGGATTGCTGCATTTCCATCCAACTCTATTAGCTAACAAATCCTTTGTTCTTTGTGAAAAATCATCTCTCATATAATTTTACCTCCACCTTACACTTTATCATCTTTAAATTTTCTATAATCAACGAAAAGCTTCCGAAAGAGCTTTCCATTACCTTAAATATACACTAATTCTTTTAACACAATCTCTTCTTGCCCTACTACGAATACCATTTACCACTCTGCCCCATTCCATCTGATCACGAACTTTCAATTCCTCCGTAATCCCCTGCTTCTCCATCATCTGACGCACCAGAATATCCATCCTTTCCTGTGCTTCATCGTCTACAACATTCAGATGTTCTGTCAATCTGTCTTCCAACATATACAGTGAATACATTGCCGGACGATGCTCTTTAAGATATGTTTTTCGCATCATTCCATATTTCCCATAATGCGGTTCTTCATCTGTACTGACAAGATTCGGATAGTAAATTCCGTCTGCGCCAAGTGTGTAGGTTCCACCCATTTTTTCAAATGTGCTTTTCATGTGTTATTCCTCCTTGAAATCAGCGATGTCCTTAGATCATCGCAAAATATTTCAGGGCAGCCTTGATAGCATCTTCTTTCTCTTTCGGGCATTGTGGAACTCTTGCATTTTCTGATTTTGGAAGATTATAGTTTTCTCCCACTTCAATTCCACATTTGCGTTTTACCTGAGAAATATATAAACTTGAAACCTTCAAGCCAAATTCTTTCAGCACATAATCTTTGATTTCCTGATAGGTTGCTTTCAACTCGGCACTGGTGGCATCCAGCTCGTCCAGGTCTAAGTCGATCTCTATCGTGTCATCTGGTTTTTGTTGGGACAAAAGAACAACCGTCTCAACGTGCACACTCATCGGAAACATATCAGTCGCCTTCACCTTCCTGATCTCATACCCATTCTCCCGCAGATACTTCACATCCCGAGCCAAAGTCGCTGAATCGCAGCTCACATATACGATCCTCTCCGGCTCCATCTGAACCATCGTATCCAGTACGCTTCTCTCACATCCTTTTCTCGGCGGATCGACTACGATCACATCCGCTCTCGCATGCTCTCCCGGATGCTCTTTTGCATAATCCGCATAATACTCCGGCAGCACTTCTTCTGCCTTTCCCACAAAAAACTCCGCGTTTGTAATCTCATTGATCTTAGCATTATGCTTTGCATCTTCAATTGCCTGCGGCACGATTTCCACGCCGTAAACTTTCTGTGCTTTCTGCGCAAGGAAAAGGGAAATCGTTCCGATACCACAATACACATCCCAAACCGTCTCTTTTCCAGTAAGCCCGGCGTATTCCAGTGCGGTCCCGTAAAGTACCTCTGTCTGTACCGGATTCACCTGATAGAAAGACAGCGGTGAAATCTGGTATTTGACATTACCGATATAATCGGTGATATACGTCTGTCCCCAGAGCGGACAAACCTTTGATCCCATGATCACATTCGTCTTTTCTTTATTGATATTATAAGTAATACTTGTCATTCCCGGAATCTTTGTCAGCTTTTCCAACAATTTTTCACTGCAGGG
>OLZE01001686.1_pt1 | contig 10424 bp, 10 predicted proteins | sample 1674091 | NCBI WGS metagenome assembly OLZE01 (sample SAMEA103958143, study PRJEB25191) | human gut metagenome | biome: human-associated habitat [ENVO:00009003]; feature: intestine environment [ENVO:2100002]; material: feces | place: Germany | collected 2013/2015
CCTCGTTACTCACTAACACTGGCATACCCGCTGCCATAGCCTCGTTAACAACCAATCCCCAAGGTTCGTAAGTAGAAGGTAATATCAACACATGATTTTGACGATAAACATTCAATAGATCGTCACCATACTTTGGCCCATCGAAAAAAACAGATCCATATGACTCATATTTCTTTTTAAGTACCTCACCAAAAGCCCCTTTTCCCACAATATGCAGTTCACTATTTGCATATTTTTGGTGATAAGCCAGAAATGAACGAATCATAAAGTCTATATTCTTACACTCTATCAATCGCCCCACATATACAAAACACATTATATCTGTTGGCTTCTGTTTGTACTTCTTATTATCAAAATGTACATTATCCACCACCATCGGCATTAACAGAATTCTCTCCTGGGCCATACCAAACTTACGAAACAGGTCTTTATGTGTATAATTACCACCAGCAAGACCATAGATATGTTTGTTTCCAAACACTATGCTTAAATATATGCGCTTTCCCCATCGTTTAAACAGTCCTACCGGTTCCCGATACTGAGTATCAGAGTCTATTCCAATGGATTTACTATACCACAAATTCAAAACAAACAACATCAAAAACGACAAGCCAGTGTATCCGTTAAATATAATAGTATCATACTTCTTAAGTATACGCCTCATATAACACCATTGTTGCCATTTCGATAGGTCTGCAAACACATCCTTTTTACCCTCACCCCCTGTGTTTTTTGCCTCGCTATCGCCCAATAGATAACAGTAATCTATTCCCATTGGCACATAGACTTTAAGATTTCGGTCTACTGTATAACTGGCTGGTTCAGCAAGAAAAGCAAAAACCTTCATCAGCCTTTATATTTTTTTAAAGTTTTACGCATATGTGAAGCAGCAATCTTAAACAGCACATACCAATTCCCCCACTTGGTTTTAGATGCCATAAAGCGATAGAGATTTTCTACTTGGGGACGGAAATTTTGCATCTTATAATCATAGCCACCGCGACCAAAATCAACAACAGAGCTACCTATTTGAGATTTTTCAACAATATACCTCACATTATTCCACAAATTGAATTGTCCTGATTTATACAATATCACCCATCTCATACTATAAGTTCTCTGCTCATTCACAAATACAAAACCTAAAGATATCGGCTCACCATTGTCATATAGGACAGGTAATTCTACCAACCCATTCTCATAAAGTTTACGCATAAATAACCTCATTGTATCGTTTAAATACGATGACGAACGTAAACCAGAATCAATCATCAATTGTATAATTCGATTTATCACATGTTCCGGATAAGGTTCATTGGCAATATTAAAGATTTTCATATTACATTGAACCGATTTCTTGTCAAGCGTAACCAAACGTTTTCGTTCTTTGGCATTTAAGTGTCGAAACTCACTAAAAATGCTCTCAGACTTAGGACAGTTTAACCATGAGTGTTCTGTTTGCGAAAAAACGAAAGCATTACCTTGAAACACTTTCCAATACGCCAAAATAGGAGAATTGGAAACTACATTATCAAGTAACAGAAACCTTATCAACTTATCTTCCTCTACAAATTTCCAGACATCGTTCATTAAATTATATATAGCTACAACCTCTTTTGATATAATAATATTACAAAAGTCGGTATGTCTATCATTAATAAACTTTAGGTAAAAAGGGAATATAGCCTGTAATTCTTTATCATTAGTACGGTATGTTATAATATAAAGTTTATCATTTGGGGTTGCAAACGTCTCCCAAGCAATCCAATTATACTTAAATGTTTGGAAAAATGTTACATCATTAGCATTATGAAATAATGAATTCCATTCAATCTCTAAAGTCTTGAACTTATCAATAGTATCTATTATTTCTATCATATTTACTCTTGTGTTATTTTATATTTATTATCCACGATTACATTAGCCAAAGCTATTAATATCCACACATGCAAAAAAGAAAAGTCACCTGCAGCCATAATATATCCCTCCGCAAAAAGATGGATACTTCGCCATACCAATAAAGTTATCACTAACAGCAATTGTAATGGATACCTTTTTGCATTGAACATATACTTTATTATTGGTTTTAGTGCTAATATGGCAAAGAATAATGTTCCTAATAGTCCAACAGATGACAACATAAACAACCAACTGGTACCAGGTTCAATACCACCATTAGCACGCACACTATCAGACGACTTCTTAAGGTCGACACTAGAAAATCCTATTCCCAAAACTGGGCTCGATTCAAACTCTGCTTTTCTAGCATTCCACATATCATCCCTACTCGAAAACTGCCCTCCCATTGCATTACGCGCCTCTGTTTTTTCACGCACTTTTTCAGTATAAGGATACCACACGGGAGATGAGATAACCACAAGAAATAAAGCCACAATTAAATATTTCATGAATTTACCCACATTGCCCAAATAAAACCATAAATAAAAGAATAGTGCTACAAACGTAGCTCCCAATGCAGCACGAGATGCACCTAAAAAACAAACAAGAACAGATGCAACAGATGCACCCAAGAAGCCCCATTTTTTCCGGAAAGTTGTATCAGGGTTATTTGTCTCATCAAGAAATAACTTAAAGCAAAGTAAAGATGATATACCACCAATACTACTCATTGTCATACTATGATTAGTAAATCCATTAAATCCGGACCATCCATGAAATAATGGAATATGCGCCAAGTATCCACCAAACGAAATTAATGTACCGACTATAATGACCTTGTTTATTAAACCATACAAATTCCATTTAAATTTATTCAATGAATTTCCTTCATTTAATGGTCCAATTGCCAAAATCATCAAACAAAAAGAAATCAACCTATATTCAGCCTGAAATATGGATGGGATATCATTGGCAAGAATAGACAAAACACATGCTATTATAAATAATACCATCGTAACATTAATCCTTACACCATTGATAATGCCTATTAAACCAATAAAAGCAAACCATCCGTAATAAGCAGCCTGAGGTATAGGAAGCCCAATACATAGTGAATTTGAGAATGCAATGATTACAGATAAAATTAAAATAATATTGCTATTCATTTTTGTGTTAAGTAATTCATAAATGGCTGTATAAGCTTATTTATATCTATAGGATATTTAAGTATTTGCCTTTCTCTGGTTTTAATGTAGCGACCGATATTTCGAGCAAGTGCCTTATAGTCGTGTGGTTCAATTACCCAATTATCAAAATCTTCTTCTCGTATATATTCAGTGATACCAGAACCTTTGGCCGTCATAAAAGGTACTCCACAAGCATAAGCTTCAGTATATACACATCCAAATGCGTCCCAATAAGATGGAAGAACAAACAAATCTAAAGTATTATAGAAAGCATTTAGCTGGCGATGATCAACTTCATTTTTAAATTCAAAATAATTATTCAATTCTTGTCTTTGCACATACTCCTCACACTCTGTTCTAGTTACCCCCGTACCAATAAATGTAACTTTTATGTCTTCAAATCCTTCCTTAAGCAATATTTCTACAGCCTTTATTAATGTTATCTGGTCTTTAATTGGCCAGAAATTTGCCACACATCCAATATGAAAACCGGAATGTGATCCATTTGTTGAATAAAATTTAGTTTTATCTACCCCATTGTATAAGACATAAGTATCTTTAAGTTTTATACCATCATACTCAGCAAGATAGCGTAATATCTCCTTACTTACTCCCACATGTAAATCAATTCTGTTACACAACTTCACGCCATAACTTATACAACGCCTCTTATGCCATTGCCTATCAGCAAAACGTCCATCGGTAATGCTAAGTACGTCATATCCATGATGTTGCAGAATCGTTTTTGTCCGGGGATTCTTAGATTTTACATAATCAGCATACTTTGCTAAACTTGTTACATGAGAATGCACTACAGCTATGTCTTCATATTTAACATTGATACGTTTCAAAGCTTTGCTAAAAGAATGTAGACTGAAATAATCCCCCGCCCCCGGCCACGCATTTGTCGGCAAGTCATACTGCACAAAACGATGTACATTAATACCATCGTATTCATACTCCCCCACTTTGTGCATCCAGGAGTCAGGCATCATCACAATTACCCGATAACGACCGTCACACATTATTGCCTTTACTTGATCATACACGTAAGGACCACGAAATGACTGCGCTGAAGGGAAAAACGGCGTAATAACTAAATATATAGGTTTATAATCAATTCGCATTATCATTTCTTTTATACGCCACTAATAAATTCGTACAATAGTTGCACATTTTATTAAAGCTATAAGCCAATAAAGTACTTACAATTATCAATGCCAAACCTTGAAAGACACTATCCTTTACAATATATTTTACCAACCAAATATGAATCAGATAGAGTTCCAAACTTATAGTCCCAAACATCACTATAACCTGTGAATTTACCATATTCCTCATTAAATAGAGTAATGTCATGAAAGATATTCCTAAAGGCAATTTTATTCCCAATTCACATAACAGAAACCAATGAGTATTCGATAAATCCCTCATAAAAGAGAGTTGTTTAAGCGCAAGACAACCTATACCTAGTAAGAGCAAAAAACTATTATAAAAGCACACTTTTCTAAAAGGCACGCAATCTATCACTCTCTTCCTCTCCGATACTATAACTCCCACCAAGAAACTAAAAGCTTGTTCAGCACATAGTGATGAAAGACACAAAAATGAATAGATCGCAAAAAGTAAAAGCAATAATAACTTGTACTTACCGTTAAGTAACTTATTACTAATATAAAAAGCTATATAACACCTTACCAAATAATCAATATACCAAAAAGAAGAATGTGAACAATTGACGATAGAAAAATATGCACTTCCATCTAATATAGAACCATCTATCATCAACCATATCATCCTAAATAGCACATATGGAAAAATAACACGCAGCACTTTTTTCTTCCAAAACGATTTTAGCCCATTTTTCTTCCATGATTCATTAAGTCCATAACCGGATAAAAAAAGAAACATTGCTACTCCTATGCCACCGAAGGGAGTGAACCCTACAAAATTCCAACACCCTGCAATGTGGCAAAGCATTATTATCAGTATAGCGTAACCCCTATATACTGAAGTATTAGACAATGACAATACGTCTTTACATAATATCAAGTTATCACAAATAAAATATGACGGTAATGAAGTTTTCTTATTATCAACATAAGAACATAGTCTCAACACTACAAACAATACAAAAAACAGTAAAAATGAATTCAGCACTTTTATATACTTTTTACAAAAGTAATTTTATTAACAATGTGTATTATCTAACCAAATTTTCTATTACCTTCTCCCAATCTTTAATAAGCACCCGCCAATCAAATGATTCAGCCAATTTTATAGCTTCGTCCGCAAGAGTATTGAGTTTCCAAGGACTTTGCTGAAGATCTTTGAGTATCACCTCTATATCATCTATTTTATCAACCACATAACCATTTTTCCCTGTGGTAATCCATTCCGAGGCCCCATAATCTGAATAAACAATGGACGGTACCCCCATAGCTGCCGTTTCAAGTGTTACTTTTGGAAAGCCTTCAGAACGAGAAGGAAAAATGTGCAAATCAATACCTTTGAGAAACTCCGATATTTGAGTATGGTCCATTAAACCATGATAGACACAGTTCCTCAGTCCTTTGGATCCAATTTCCTCAACTACATCATAACCAATACCACCACCAACTATATGAAAAGTGAGCGCCGGAAACTTCTCTGCTATTGCATAGAAATCATCAATACCCTTATAGCGAATATTATTACCTATAAACGCTATATTATGTAACTTATCTCTAGGTCTACTTTGAGGTTGAAATAGCTCTGTGTCAATACCTAAAAACAGCACTCCGTCAGAATTAATCCCCAGCAATTCCTTATTCTTCTCAGACATGTATTTAGTAATAGCATAGGTCTTCGTTGTAAAGCTATAGACGTTTACAATAGCTTCCTTAGAGCCATAAGATACAATAGATTTATCTAGATTTGTACCTGATATGACCCCCTCAACAGTGGTGAACGACTTCTTACCAAACCACTTCAGACACCTACTACAGAACTCCCATATTTCACCTTTTGGCAAATATGCCACGTCACACCACATAATACCTCTCAAATATGTAAGATAACGAAAATAACGTTGAGGACGCAAACACTTAAACAACTTTATGCCAACCAAATCACTATCCACACTCAAATTACCATTTGGGAAAAGCATTGCCGCACACTCAATCTTCCCCTTATTAAGATATTTCGCCAAAGCACGACAATTCAAATTTTGCGCATTAGTGTAATTAACGTATCCTCCAAGGAACACTTTTATCTTTTTAGTCTTCATTTCCTGTGAGTATTTTTAATACCTGCTGTCTGTTAAACGAAGCGTATGCACTATCATACCACTCCTTTACAACCTTACAATCTTCTTCATAGACCTGCTTGTCCGCTATCCGTGTTCCCACCTCTAATAAACTCATACTTTCATAAAGAGGATAGCGATATTGTTCATAAAAGATTGTTGTACCATGAGACAACATCTCATCAACCAAGAAAAAAGTAGGAACACCAAAATTTGCATATTCGAAACTAGTAGTAGAACTCCATGTAATGTGGAATAAAGCTAAAGGAACCAACTCTATTAATGTTTTTGTGGTAAACTCTACAAACGGATATTTTGTAGTGACATCACTCAAATCTACCTCATTATTAAAACGAGGATGGTGCTTCAACAACACCTTATAACCCCATTTATCCAATTGCTCCAAGCACTCATACAACATCTTAGGCGAATGCTTATACCACATTTCACCATCTGATGTTATTTGTAAAGATATTATAACACACTCTCGTTTTTGATATACAATATCAATCACAGAATTTCGTATTGGATAACCAACCACTTTTATCCTCTTATATAATTCATCTTTGAACAAAGCCCCATCAAAAGCACATCGATAAAGCGTTCCCCATAACATGACACGTCTATTGGACTTTATATATGAAGGTACCAAATAGTCTTTTTCTACGAAATATCCCGGATGTCCATTAAATATGATTCCATGTTGGTAATCGTACACTATTCCGTTTGGATTTAACTCAGCTAAAACATCAATCATAGAGTTTGAGATTGTAATATACCTCTTTGCTCTAAACTTATGAAAGGTAATTGCATCCCAAAAATGAGCTATATTCGCATCTATCTCTACAGGTGCTTTTCCTTTATGACCAACACGCATCAGCTTACGCATTATCGTCACAATCCAAAAGAAAGCATCTGCTTTCATACACTGAGGATCGCGAGGATTAGAAGTACCACTATCAGGTTCTTCCATTATAAGATATTTTACTCCATTCTCTTTGCAAATCTCAACTATCGAATCAAAATAAGGATTCGTACCTTTAGTTGAACGATTAAAATGTTGCGGATAATATAGAATTACATCTATATTTTTGCCAAACAAAATGTGCTTAATCAATTGAACAAAAGAATATAAGATATCGAAAAACATCATACATTATTTATTTTTCCAATAATCTCTAACGTGAATCATTAAAAATCTAAAATTTTTGTCGAAACACATAAAGAATATGGTAAGGAGAAATAAAATTAAACATCCAATAATAAAACTATACATAAAAGCACCAATCATTGAAGTTGAATTAACCAAAGAACTAATTCCTCCTTCCACATACAAAACACCACATATTGTTATACAAAGGATAACAACATATTTTAAAAACACAGGTAGATATTCTTTAATTATGGACATTTGGAAACCATTTTTAAATAAATAATATGGTTGCCAACAAATTTTTATAAGCAAATCTGCTATTGTAAAAGCAAATAAGATACCAGGCAATCCAAAATACTTACCTAATATTAATGATAGAGACATGCTAATAAACACCTCTGCTATTGGAGCCCACACATCTTGAAACAATCCATAAGCATCTTTAAAATTTGTCACAGTAAGACGCGCTTGAAGTATGAAAATATGAATAGACATCAGTATGAGAACTAATTGAGGCATAATATATTCTTCACCTAACCATACAAGAATTAACTTTGGGACAGCAAAATAAAGCGTTATACTGCACAGTCCTGCAACAAAATATCTTAAACTCATAAGTTCAAAAAATACTTTAAGTAATTTTTCTTTATTACCCTCTGCTATTAAATTTCCTATACTAGCTCCCATACCAATAAATAGACCATCAAAAAAGGCTGTTATTTTAGACATCAACATATTATAATTGCCATATATTGCAACCATAGACAATGAAGAAAAAATACTTATAAAAATGTTTATTGACCCGTTGAATATTAAATGAGATAACTTAAATGCAAAAACTTGCTTTGTCCTTACCCACAAGTCTTTGTAGTCTTTAAATTTTGCTCTTCCCGATTTAATTGAAGTATTTAGCCATGGATAACGTTTCTTCACTGAAAAATGAAGAATGATCGAGTTTACTGTTCCCGCAACAATCTCCAAACATATCCACCAAATATAACAAAATGGCAGTAATGATGACATCATCTGTAACACCGTCTTAACAACAGTAATAATGTTATAGCGATACATTATTACATAGTTGTTCTGCGATGCAGAAAGAATAATCTGCTTATAATTAACAAAATAACTAAGCAGAGCACCATATACCATTGAGAAGAACATGAAATACACCAACCATAATGGAATATTTATATCCTTAAACATTAACGGGAAAAAGCATGAAAATATAAAACTGACACTACCTATTAATATACCTATACGGGAATAAAGGAATCCATACACCGATATAATATCACTTATTTTCTCTCTCTCATCATTAAACAAAGGCTTATAAAGAGTAACACCAACAGCAGTGCCAATCCCTAGTTCTGTGATATTCATCAAATTGAGTATATCGCCTAACGTTGATGACAATCCCAAGAACTCTGTGCCGAGATTATCTAAAAAAACTTTACGAGAGAAGAAAGCCAAAACTGCCGTGATAACATAAAATATCACGTTCACTTTGGCATTTTTTATAGATTTCTGTATTCTGCCTGTCATTTATATTATTTTATCATTGTTTGCCTATAGTCTATACTTTTTATCTCTATACCAACAAATATCACTCTTAATCAACTTTGCAGGGACTCCTGCATATATTGCATTTTCCTCTTCAAGACTTCTAGTAACCAATGACGAATTACCTATAACAGAGCCACTAGGTATCAACACACCTTTCATTATCTTCGCATTCGCACCAATCCAGACATGATGACCGATAGAAATAGACCCGCCATGATTCACCCGCTTACCATGTTGAAATATGGCATGATTGTCTCCTGTTCTCAATTCGATATTCTTTGCAAACATACAATCCTGCCCTATTGTAATATCCATCCCTTCCGTAACCCATAATTCAGCCCCATTAATCGTCGTCTTATTTCCTATAGTCACATCACTACCATCATCCATAACTCTAATAATCAAGTTATTAGCATACCCTCCCTGCAAATAAATCACAGAATTACAACAATTTAAACTAATTTCAGAATTTTCCAATACTTGCGACGAGTGTAATGTATACCCTATTTTCACTTCCCCTAATTTTTATTTTCACTTTTTTTAGCCGGGCTCCATTAAGAATTACCTCATTATTAGCATATCTCTGTAAATACAGAGGTAGAGCATATAAACGATTCTTTAAGGGTCTGAAAGTCTTTTTTAACTGATTTATAATACTCATTTTTATTATCGTCGATTAGAAAATCATATAGTAATAGATTAGTATAATTAAAACAATCGATCTTTTCGGTTACTCTTTATTGAGGTAATGATAACTTCCTGTATCACTCACTTTTTGGGCCGGATTGCCAGCAACAGTTATACCAGCCTCCATTATCGAATGAATAACAACAGAGTTTGCTCCTATCACAACATCATCTGCTATAGTTATGTTGCCAATAATCTTTGCACCACTTCCAATAAAAACCCTATCTCCTATTTGCGGAGCTCCACATCTGTCATAACGTCCTTGTCCACCAATAGTTACATCTGACAGTATTTTACAGTTCTTACCCAGTTTAGCAATGGAACCGACCACAATTTTCCCATGTGAAATATGAATACCAGGACCAGCGCAGTTAGGATTAAGTTCTATACCTGTAATTGCACGTAATCTTGACAACTTCTTAATAAAGTATATACGTTTTACCCCCCCATAAAAATATCATTACAATTAGTAAAGTATTCCAAATATCTAAGACATTTTGTAAATTCATAATTGTAATCGGGGAATAACCACTCAACTATTCGTTGTTTCAATGAAGGAAACAATACTTTATGTTGAGCCTTACGATCTTCAAGAAGATAATGCTTTAAATCCTGTTTAGACTGTATCATTGTTCTATTAAAAATG
>OLZE01001690.1_pt1 | contig 10397 bp, 5 predicted proteins | sample 1674091 | NCBI WGS metagenome assembly OLZE01 (sample SAMEA103958143, study PRJEB25191) | human gut metagenome | biome: human-associated habitat [ENVO:00009003]; feature: intestine environment [ENVO:2100002]; material: feces | place: Germany | collected 2013/2015
GCGCCCTTTTGTACTTCTAACTTCTCCTTTTCATAAATTATATTTTCAGATTACAACCCTCTCCCTATCATTAAACAACAAATAAATTATTTACCCTTAACTCTTCTCTTTGTAGCTAATACAACACCAGAACCCAATACTAATGCTCCACCAATCAAGTAGATCATTGTAGTTCCAGCGCCACCTGTACTTGGTAGTACTGTTCCTGTTTTGTTCTCTACTCCAACTTCAGCTTCTAGATTTCCTCCTGAAACTGTTCCATCAGCATTATAATTTCCATCAATTGTTATAGCACCATGTGCACCAACAGCAATTTTAATTCTCTTTTTCAACTTATTATATCCTTTAGGTGCCGCTGTTTCTTCTAGCCAATAATTACCTGGTTTAAGTCCTTGAATACTAAATCTTCCTGTATCAGTTGTTGTGATTTCTGTGACCTCTTTTTCGCCAGTTTCACCTTGTATTGCTAATCGATATTCTTGAGTTCCGGTTTTCTGTACTAATTTAATGGCATCCCCTTCCGTCTCAGTTGTAAATAACGAAAATGTTGCTCCAGCAAGAGGTGTTTTACCAATTCCTGTGTATTTAAATACAGGGATTTGGTATGTATAGGTTTGTGTTTTAGATTCAACACTTTCTTTATTATTTGCACCATAAGTAATTTTTGTTGCATTTGTATTTCCACTAGCATCATTATTATTAATTCCAATAAATGCTTTACTATTCAACATTGCAGTATAAGTGACGTAGATTTTATCATTTTCTTTTAATTTATCACAAAAATCCTTCGTAAATCTTATTTCAAATGTGCATCCATCTGTTGTCTTATTATTCTCAGTACCTTTTAAATAAATCGAATAGTCTTGATTTTCAACTTTACTATCATTTAACTTCACTTGAATATTGTTAGTAAAAGTAAATCCTTCGTCCATTGTATCATGTAAAACATAATCTTGAGCTCCTGGTTGTGCAGTAATTGTAGTTTTAAAATATACTGTATCGCCAATGTTAGCAGAGTTAGACTTTCCATCAGCAGAAACAACTCCGCCAGAAGTAATAATTTTGTCAACTGAAGGAACACCATTCTTTTCTGCGATTTCAACTGTCTTATGTGTAGTATCTAAACCACATAATGATCCAGTAGTTGAACCAACCAAGTAATATCCAAGATTTAATCCAGTAAATTCAACAGTATCTTTACCTTCCATTGGACTTTTGTTTTGTGTTTTAATACCATGACCTTCTTGAGCATATGCTAAAGCTTTTTGAGCAAATTCACGTATATCAGCATTTCCACCCTTGCCTGCTATAAAAGACATATAACCATTCTCATCTTTTTGCATGTATTTAGCACCTTCTGCACCTTCTTTAAAGAAATTTTCCCAACCGTCAGCAATTTTATAAGAATAATTGGTTCCACTAAAGCTTTCCAATTTCAACATCTCATAAATCGTATAAGTTTGACCTTGAAGGGCACCAGTAATTGTTATTGATCCATCCTTTTGACCATAAACTCCTTCTGTATCTTCCGCTTTTACGTTACAACTCATTGATACTACCATCATGAACGCAAACATAATGGCAGCAATTTTCTTAATTAGCTTCATTTCTTTCTCCTATTCTTTGATTTGTCTTTTAAATGATTCTTTTTATTTATATTTGTCAGAACTATCAAGCTTGCTAAAACCAACATTGCACCTGATATCCTGTAAAGCAGGGATCCATACCCACCTGTGGAAGGCAGTATTTTTGTCCGGCTTCTGTTTGTAACAGTTACCGTTTGCCCGTTTGTCGCAGCATTTGTAGATGCACCTTCCCCATTTTGATACTCTACTGCATACCGCAATTTATTTATTGTTACTTCTTCTGAAGAATCAGTAATCAGATTATCATTATCATCTAATTCAAAAACATAATATGTTTTATCTAATTTTAGATTAATAAACTTCGCTGATTCTTCTTGTGTTTCACCTGCAACATAAGTAATCGATTTTTCCTGTAAATACGTGCCTTCTCCATTTTGATTATCATATAATCTAAATCTATATGTTCCACTTACAGGATTTGTCGATTTTCCTACTGCATCATTGATAAATTTCTTAACTACAGTAATTTCACCCTTGTGATTCTGAACTTGAATGTCAAAATCTTGTTGTTTGTAACGCACATAAAGTTTATTGTCTTTTACAAGCGTTTTAACCTTCTCTAAATAACTCGTATCCTTTTCCTTGTCTTTTAAATCCAAGATATAGATTGGCTTGTTATCAAGGACATAGCCATCTGGTGCTTTTGTTTCTGTTATTTTGTAAAGTGTATCAAAATCTAAATCTTGAGTAATTAGTCCATTAGCATCCGTAGTTACAGTTGCTATTTTTGATGTAGTAATAACATTTCCATTTAATTCACACTTCTCTATATCAAACGTTGCTCCCTGTAAAACAGTATTCAGATTATTTTGATCTTGTTTCGTAAGTTTAAAGTTTACTTTTGACAAAGCTTCGATACCTCCACCTACTTTATATGAATAATCAGATTCAACTATTTTACCACTATCTTTAGAATATCCCTTCCAATAAGCTGTGTTAGTTACTTTTACAGACTCTTCTGGTTTGGCATTTACTGTAACTGTATATGTAATCTTAATTGGGACATTATTAGGAACTGTAATTTCCAAAGTATTGTTAGTATATGAAGTTGCACAATTTGTTATTTGTTCAGTATCATTCTTAAACACTTTAATTGAAGTTGTATCCAACTGTAGATTTTCACCTAATTCATCCACCAACTTTAAATTGTCACCATCATTTGTTGGAAGTGTTTGACCAAGCTGGTTCGCATTGATTTCAAAATCAATCTTTTGTCCATTACTTTGACCTTGTTTTTTGTTAATATTCTTATTTTCTTCAGTTAATTGAACGGTTTCTGGACTTGTTGCTGTATCAATATCTTTACCGTCTTTTTTTAGCGTAACTTTATTTGTAAACGTATGTGATTTAGCGCCCAATAACACACTTGAATCTGTCACTCTACAAACAACCTGTACATCCACCGAATTATTGTCTCTTTCTTCCTTCGCCTCAAAATCACCTAGTTGTATCATGGCTTGTTTGTTATTTTTATTGACATAATAAATCGTTTGCTCAAGACTTTTGTTATCATTTGTTGATTTATTTTCTATTCTTGTCCAAACAGTACTATCAATTCCTGAAATTTCTTTTGAACGAACACTTGAAGCATCTTCACCATGCCATTTAACACGAATGTAACTAAGCTCCATACCTTCTGGTATATCTTCTAAAGCACTATATTCCCCATTTAATTTTCCATCATAGTTAACTTTAAATGCCCATGACACAAAGACTCCACGACTTTCTTTTAACAGATCCGTACATATCTTGCTTGTATCTGCAGCTCCTGATTCTGTTTTATCAGCACCTATTTGAAGATTTGTAACTGTTTTTCCATCATATTTAAAAACCTGTCCTAACTCCTTTAAAATATTTGGAGCTGTATATAAAGTCTTTTCAGCCGGTTGTTCAGAAACATAATTATCATCAACCTTGATACTAATACTATTCTTATATGTTTTTGTGTCACGATTATTCGTAGGTGATGGAAGTTCTGCTGGTTCAGATTTAATAATCATATAAACCTTTTCACCATTTTCTAACTTAATATCTTCATTTGCAGTGAATAATAATTCATTATAATTCGGAGCTGTACCTTTGAAATCAGTCTTAAATTTATCCTTTATAGAAGAAGTTAAACCACCAGTGCTTGTTAAATCATTTAAATCCTTATAATCTGAAATCGATTTTCCATCTGGAAGCGTTCCTTTATAAATATCCACCAATGAATCATCATGTAAATACGAACTAGTTATTTTATCATCTGACTTAATCAAATCACGGAATGTTGTACCTTGCGCAATCTGTGTGCCACCTACATCAACTACCCAATATAGTTCACCCTTAGACCATGTACCTGATTCTTTTGTAGGCTCACTATAATACCAAGATACCTTCTTAGCAGTCATGTTCAAAGTTCCCTTAATAGTTAATGTCGTTTCTTTGGAAACATCATTCTCATTAAAAGTAAACTCTCCATTTCCTTTCTTTACAATTCCATTCAAAGTAAATTTATTTTTAACCTTTGTTTCAGTAAATGCGCCTAACTCTTCTGGTTTAGCATAATACGTAAAACGATACGCATAATTCTGCTTTGTCCAACCTAAATCAGAAGGCTTTAAACTAAATGTTTTCTTGCCATCTATCTTGACCCATTTAGTTCCTACTGTTTCATAAGTAGGCTGTGACGTATAAGTATCTGATGTTACTTTATTTAAATCACTAGAAATTGTGTTTGCTTCCAATGCTTCCACTTTCACATACCCAACATACTTCATATATTTTGATGTCAAGGTATCTGTCATTATTACATCTGTGACATCAAAATCATTCAATGTTTTATTTGTTTCAACCGTATATTTATAGCTTCCCTTAGGAACTATAAAGCTATTTTCTGAAGTTGAATCCTTTTCAATTTTATCTCCGTTATACGTATATTTATCATCATTTATTATTTCTGATGATACCTCAGTTGTAGCATTTTGATCTACATGTTTACCATTCCATTCATATGTTTTAATAATTGGAATGGAATTATACGCTTCAAATCCACCATCACGATTTTGATCCACGTTATCTGCATGTGCAACAAAACGATTGTCCACTGTTATTGAATCTGAATGCATCTTCGCAAAGGCTTCTGGCTTTACAATAACGTTATATGTCACATAACAACTTTGACCTGGACTTAAATCAATTGGACTACCTTCATTCCCAGAAAGCTTAAAGCTCTTTGGATTTGTAACTTCATTCCATTCTTTAAAATCTGTATTATTAGTCTCAGAAGACCATTTCACATTATATTTTGTAGGATCAACCATCTTATCATTCTTATATAATTTAAAAGATGTATGATCAAAAGTAACATATTGTAATAAATCGTTGTCTATATTTCTCAAAAAGTCACGGAATTGAAGATTCTTGATTGTATAATTGCTCGTATCTTCATTAAGAGCAATTGATAACTTAAATGGAATTGTATATGAACCATCATTGTTTCTTATAATATTTCCATTTACATCCTTAGTAAACTTACCATCATAATTTATTGTAGGAGTAAAATTTGCTTCACCAGAACCTCTATCATAAACACCTTGAGAGCCATTTGAATACAACGTTGCAGTATTTGTGATTTGTTGATTTCTTAAATTCACATCATCCTTAAGTTTCACATAATAAGTAAGCTCACGTCTCTCATTAGCACCCATATTTTTGATATTCCAAACAATACAAGGATTTGTGATATTGCTTTGTCCTGCTTCAGGTTTTTTTATAGTAGAATCCGCACTATCAGCCAGGTAAATCTTTCCATGATTTGTGGATCCTGTTATTATCTCATACGGTTCTTGATTATTAGGCTTACCACTTAATGTTGTTTCGCTTGAATTGATATTTCCTGCATAGTTAACTAAATTACCATTTGATGTAAATCGATCAACTACATATAGACCTTTACATCCATCCTTACCTGCAGTAACTGTGATTGTATAAGCTACGTAATTATTTGTTGTATCTATAGTAGCGACTTTTTTATCGATTGTTACCCCACCAAATCTTTCTATACAATCCGGGCCATAATTCAAAGTAACTGTTTTATCTCCTAAAGTTAAAACAGCTTTTTCATCCTTACCTACTATTGTTGATAAATTTATTTGTCCTTGTATCCAAAAAAATCCTTTTAACTGGTTATTACTTTCTTTGATTAAATTTTGTAGATAAGTTTTATCAAGAGTAACCTTCGCTACATTGTTTTCAACTACAATGGTTCCTATTGGTTTTGTACCTTCATAAAGATTTCCCATTCCTTTAGCATCACGCAAAAAGTCAGGAATTTGATATGTAAGTGTGCAATTATGTTGATTTAATAAATCTTCTGTTTTAATTTGTTCAAAATTTACTTTTAAATAGATCTCTGTATTGCTTGGGTTAACTTCACCATTATCAACTTTTTGCCATTGTCCGGAAGCATCTTTATATTCCACTTCAATTGAAGTGATATCACTATCTTTTAATTGATAATCCGTTTGTTCTGTAGTCGTTTGATCTTCAACCATCTTTGGTTCATCTTCAGACACTTTCTCTTCTTCCTGAGATGTTATTTGTGTATCCGGCTGCACAGTTTCTTCAGGCTCATTCAATACTTCATTCTCTTCTTCAACAGGTTGTTCTTCTACCTGCTCTTCTTTTTCATAACAATCCTCAGTATGTTGATGTTCTTCTTTATCACAAATTAACTTGTCATCTTGATAACACTCTTCAGTATGAGTATGCTCTTCCATTCCACAAATGGTCTTACCCTCTAAAGTAATGGCCGGAAGAGTCAGTGCATAAACCACGCAAAAAACAACCACGCAAGAAAGGGCTAAAGTAATCCTTTTCCATTTCTTTAACCGTGCTTTATCCTTAAGTAGTTTTTTTATATATTCCGAAACCATACTCTCTCACCTACTTTACACTTCCTATTTGATCAAAAGGCCAAATTCTAAAAATAATCTGTCCCTCTATTTGTTCTTTCGAAATATCTCCAATTGCTCTGCTTCTAGAATCTATAGAAGTATCCCTATTATCACCCATTAAAAACCAATGCGATTCAGATACCTGGTGTGGAAGATCAATATCACAATTACCCAATGCTTTTTCATTAAGATACTTTTCGTCCAATGCTTTACCATCCACACTCACATTGCCATTCACATCAATATCTACCCATTGACCAGGACTGGCAATAACGCGTTTTACCAACAACTTATTTCCCTGCCAAAAAGCTACAATATCGCCCGACTTTAATTCTGTATTCTTTACAGAAACAACATACTGACCCTGTTCTAAAGTAGGAGACATACTATAGCCATAAATAGAGAGTACGGGCATCCATAAAGTAGCTACTAAAACAGAAATGGCAGCTACTACAACCAATATACCAATCGTCCCCTTTAAAGTTTTACGATATACAGCCCTATCCTTTAATCGCTTCTGCTCCGATTCTATTTCTTCCATTGTTAAATCATTTGAATTTGTAGTATCCTTTTTCATCTCGCAAATGACATCCACCAACTCACTACGACTCAAATGCTTTAAATCTTTCTTCTCCATATCTAACCCCTATATTTATTGGTAGTGCTTACTTCAAGTTAGTAAAAAAAAGTCTACCTTGTAAACTTGTAAACCACTTTAGTAAAAAAATATTGCACAAATTATCAATAATGTATTCATAAATACATCAAATACCCCTTACCTATCAAGCATTTTAAGATTCACTAACTTTTGGTAATCTACATATTACGCGCCTTACAATCATTTTTCAAATACCTAAATTACAATGGTTATATTTATTTTGTGTTAAATATTGTATATCCTAAGTATTTACTTACGTATTTTACTTTTTGGTTATATATGTGCCCCCCCCCCGAAATAAACTCGATTAAAAAGTGCAACAGAATTGTTAAAATGTACAAAAGAAAAGCAGGACTCATTACGAGCCCTGTTCTTCCCTATAATTCAATTGTAAGGTATTTTAAACCACCATATTTAACTTGATAACGATAAATATTATACATAAGTTCTAACCACTCTGTATCTGTAATCTGGTTATTGCCAATACAATCAATCATCATGTTTTCAGACTTTTTTAAACACTCCATATTCTGAACCCACTTTTTATAATTTTTACTATTCGGCTCTAGTGCCATGTCTATGAGATCATCATACTTCTCATTTACAGCCTTATATATAACTCGAATATTGTCAATTGTAGGCTTTTCGATAGTATCAATGTAATCAAAAAATCTCATATATATTACCACTCCTTTGCATCGAACTACCCACATTATAAACCGCAAATAGTTACCTTGTATAGAAAAAAGTGCCAATTAAGACACTTTTTTGAATATGTTTATGATCTGCTTTTCCAATACATTCACATCAATTGGCTTAGAAATATGCCCATTCATACCCGCTTCTATGGCCATTTTCTTATCTTCCTCAAACGCATTGGCCGTCATAGCTAGAATTGGAATACTTGCCTTTTTTACATTCGCAAATTGACGAATTCTTCTTGTCGCCTCATACCCATTCATGTTTGGCATTTGAATATCCATCAAAATTAAATCATACAAATCTGCATCCACTTCAGACAACCGATTTACACAAGCTAAACCATCCTCAACACGATCCAACACTAGACCACTCTGTTCAAGTATGGCCATCGCAATCTCGGCATTTAATTCATTATCTTCCACAAGTAATACACGCTTGCCTTCTAAGATGGATTTTTCATCCAGAACATCCAATTCTTGATTCAATTCTATAGAATCCTCATCCGATATTCTATGCTCAAAAGTAAGAGTGAAACAAGTACCCTCACCCAGCTTACTCTTGACACAAATCTCTCCATCCATCATATCCACAAGTTTTTTGACAATCGACATACCTAAACCTGTACCCGACACTTTTCCAATCGTTGTATTGTATTCTCTAGAAAAAGAATCAAATAAAGTTGGAAGATAGTCTTCACTCATACCAACACCCGTATCTTTGATTTGCGTTTGAATTCTAACATAACCCGATCTTGTACAATTCAGTTCCTTTACATCAATCGCAATGTGACCACCCTCAGGCGTATACTTAAACGCATTGCCCACTAGATTCATTAAGATTTCACGAATCTTAAAACCATCACACAACACATGTGTATGATCCACATCTACACTCGTTGTAAATACGATATTCTTTTCTTGTGCACTCGACTCGAATACGTTCTCGATTTCTTCGACTACAAGCCCGATTTGCTCGGCTCTTTCTTCGACAACCATCTTACCACTCTCAATACGCGCCATATCCAGCACATTATTAATGATGGAAAGTAATAACTTACCACTCTGTTCTATCTTATTTTGATAATCTACTAGGATTGGATCCGTCAAATACTGTTTCATCAACTCATTGTAGCCAAGAATCACATTCATAGGCGTACGAATATCATGCGACATATTGTTTAAAAAATCTGTTTTCGCCTTATTCGCCTCTTCCGCCACAATATATGCCTCTTTTAATTTCGCCTCCTGCATACGTTCCTTCTTGATCAAATCATCAATGTTTCTTGTACCAATCACCGCCACACGACTACGATCCTTTTTATAAACATACGCAATACGTGTCTGATGATAAAGAATACGATCACCCATTTTAAATTCATAGGTCATTGAAAAATCATCTTGATTTGAACGTAATGCATCTAACGAAAGCTGATCTAAGAAATTTTCACGACTTTCATCCGTCACAATCTCATCGGCATAAGCCGGCAATAATGCACACCACTGATTTTCATATTTACGACAAAAATCCGCAATACGCTTACCATTCTCACCCACTTCACGATAGGAAAAGATTTGACCACTATCCAACTCCAACAATAATACGGAAAAATATTCTTTACCAAGACCCTCAATAATCTCTCTTTGAAGTTCTAATACTTTTTCCCTCTTTACAATTTCATCAATCGGACGAAAACCCATTATTATCTTAAAATGATTCAAATCCTCATATAGAAATACTGCCCTTGCCCCCAAATTCGAAATTCCATTCTCATCCGGAACAATTTGAAAATGCCATTCTAAAGAACCCTGTTCCTTTAATGTACGCATTAAAGATTCATTTGATAAAAGTTCCATATAATTTGGACAAGAATCCTTCATCAGTACATTATCATAGAAATAATTTAAACTTTCACTATAACTATGCCAATTCATTTCAGCACAACTCGCATCCTGCTTAATAACCTCAACCGTATCTTGTTTCAAGTCACAAAGCACTAAAGAAGTATAATCCATAGTCAAAGCCGATAAGATATTATTCTGTTCCTTTTCCCGAATAAACTCTGTCACATCCGAAATATGTCCATGCAGTATAGAATTTCCCTCTTTCTCTACACTCTCACTTACATAGTGATATCCATCTTTTCCTAACAAACGAAAAACAGAATTGAATAAATCCATCTCTCTATCCTCTGGATGCACCATATTCATTAATTTATTATCAAATCGAGTTTCAATCTCTTCTTTTGACCAACCAAAAATCTCTTGAAATTTTAAACTCACATATAAAAAGGGATATCCATCCTCCAATGAACACCGATGATATCCACCGATACGCCCACACACTTCTTGAATTGTCAAATCATTATCTATTATCTTCATAAAAAATCCCCTAATACCCATAGGTAGTGTCAAAAATCAACATTTTGATACAAATACAACTACCTTGATTTATTTG
>OLZE01001695.1_pt1 | contig 10382 bp, 8 predicted proteins | sample 1674091 | NCBI WGS metagenome assembly OLZE01 (sample SAMEA103958143, study PRJEB25191) | human gut metagenome | biome: human-associated habitat [ENVO:00009003]; feature: intestine environment [ENVO:2100002]; material: feces | place: Germany | collected 2013/2015
TTCATCTTGTCCAATACAGCCAGTGCTACGTGGAATTTGAATACGCTTAGCAACGGATAGTTCATCTTGTTGTTGTGCAGCAGGATTTTGTTCCGGTCTGTCAGTACAGCCACGCCTACCATGGCTTTCTTTCCTTTAAGGAAATCGCCAATTTTGCTTTCCAATGTTTGCTGTTGTGCTTGCAAAGCGATACTCATGCTGAAACACAACACATATATTAAAGTATATCTAAGTCCCATATTATTAATTTCATACATTTGCTCAATCCGCAAATGTATGAAATTAATTCAAAATAAGGAAATTGGACTTTTTTATTTGGCTATATTCTTTCCGAACTTTTCTTGCAGCTTTTGCATCAGTTCATAGAAATTAGGAATATAAACCGTTGCAAGTAATGTATTTAGCGCCATACCGAACACCACTGCCGCTCCAAGAGCAACACGGCTTCCCGCCCCTGCTCCTGTGGCAAACAGAAGTGGCATAACTCCCAGCACAAATGCCAATGAAGTCATCAGAATAGGACGAAGCCGGATGTGTCCCGCCTGGAATGCAGCGTCACGGATACTGTTACCTTGTGCACGGAAATCACGTGCGAATTCTACAATCAGGATACCGTTCTTGGCGGATAGCGCCACTAACAGGATTATACCGATTTGAGTGTAGATACTGACCGGAGTTCCCATTACATAACACCCCAGCATTGCGCCGAGCAATGCTACCGGAAGCCCCATTACGGCAGATACCGGGCTGGTCCAACTTTCGTATTGTGCGGCGAGTACGAGGAAAGCCACTAATAATGCCATGATAAAGACGACAGTTGTAGTTGTTCCTGCCTGTGTCTCTTGATAGGCAACGGAAGTCCATTCGTAGCCGAATTCATTACCGAGTTGATTCTTTATCAGACTCTCCGCTTGCTTGATAGCTTCTCCGGAGCTACTTCCCGGAGAAGCATTGCAGGTAATGGATGCGGTAGAATACATATTATACCGGTTGATTTGGTCCATACCCAGTTGTTCGTCTATCTGTGTGAAAGAAGAGAAAGGGACCATCTCTCCCGAAGCATTAGATACACTTAATTTGAGTACGTCGTCAATAACACGTTGGGCACGGTCGCCAGCTCCCAATTTTACTTGGTAAATGCGTCCGAACTGTACATAGTCATTAACGTAGGCTTCCCCCATATAATATCCTAAGACGGTGAAAACGCTGTTCAACTGTATGCCCATTAATTGCACTTTGTCTCGGTCTATATTCAGGAAATACTGAGGAACATTTGCTTGATATTGGCTGCTGACAGATGCCAAGGCCGGATACTCACGATAGTGCTCCATTAAATTTTCTACGGCACGCTGCATTTCGGTAGTACCGAGATTGTTACGGTCTTCCAATTGCAGTTGCAGCCCTCCGGTGGCACCCAGCCCGGGAATGGCGGGCGGAACCATTGCAAAGACTTCAGCTTCCTGAATACCGTAGGCTTCCATATTGAAACGGTCAACGACGGCCGATGCCGTATGTTTCTTCCCTTTGCGTTCATTCCAGTTTTTCAGGACAACGAAGTAGGTGGCTGCATTGCTCTGTTCTCCCCCGCCCATAACGGAAAAGCCGGATATTCCGATATAATTCTTTACTTCGGGATAAGTGTCGAGCAAAGCATTGATTTGTTTTCCCACTGCTTGCGTGCGTTCCAAGCTTGATGCAGGTGGAAGTTGCACAACAGCGAGGAAATATCCGTCATCTTCTTCCGGTATAAAAGTAGAGGGCCACTTAACGAACAGCAATACAGCGATTATCGTAAATACAGCATAGGAAGCCATTGCGGCAAAAGGCCGTTGCAACAAATAGCCCACTGCTTTGTCATACACTCCTTGCGTCTTGTCGTACAAACGGTTAAATCCTTTATACAGAGGAAATTTCGAGGGTTTGGTGGGTTGAAGCATTAATGCGCAGAGTGCAGGTGTCAGAGTCAGTGAGTTGATACCGCTTAGTACGGTACTGGCTGCAATGGTCAAGGCAAACTGTTTGTACAACTGTCCTGATATTCCGCTGACAAGGGTGGTAGGGATAAATACGGCAAGCAATACCAAAACCACCCCCACGATGGGGCCTGTAATTTCTCCCATTGCTTCCGTTACAGCTTGCCGTGCCGTATATCGCCCGGTATCCAACAGACGCGTGGAGTTTTCTACAACCACAATAGCATCATCCACTACGATGGCAACCGCCAATATCAGTCCGAATAGTGTTAATGTATTGATAGAGAAACCGAATAACGACATGATTGCCAGCGTACCAATCAGTGAAACAGGTATCGTGATACAAGGAATGATGACAGCCCGCCAGTTTTGTAGAAAGAGGAAGATTACAAGCACTACCAATAGCGTTGTTTCAAAGAAAGTCACCATTACTTCGTCAATGGATGCATGGATAACGTCTGTTGTATCGAGCGTTACATTATACTGTATGCCTGCCGGGAAATTCTGCGATAACTCTTGCATCTTTGTTTTGACACCTTTTGATACGTCCAATGAATTGCTTCCCGGTTGCTGGTAAATGGCGATGGCAGCTGTAGGTTTTCCGTCCAGCTGAGAGACGACACTGTAAGATGCCGAGCCCAGGTCTATATGGGCTACATCACGCAGACGGAGAATCTTTCCGCCGCTTTCCGTACGAAGGATAATGTTACCGAATTCCTCGGGTGAAGTCAGCCTCCCTTTTACAGTCAGGCTGTATTGATAAGCATTCCTGTTGTCATTTCCGATAGGCTGTCCTACGTTTCCGGCGCTAACCTCTACATTCTGCGCCTGAATAGCCTGATAAACATCTGCCGGTGAGAGATTACGGATACGCATAGCGTCAGGGTCGAGCCAGATGCGCATGGAATAGTCTCCTGCTCCCATTACATTGACTGCACCCACACCGGGTACACGGGTCAATTGATCCACAAGATTCAGTTTGGCATAGTTGCTGAGGTAAAGACCGTCGTAATTTTTGTTGTCGGACTTCATTGTCAGAAACATAACGATATTGCTGGACTGCTTCTGCACCGTAACTCCTTGTACCACTACAGGGGCAGGCAGTGATGATTGCGCCACACTGACTCGGTTTTGCACCTGTACGGTAGCCATGTCAATATCTGTACCTACTGCAAAAGTAATGGTAAGCGAATATGCCCCTGATGAGGATGAGTTGGAAGACATATAAAGCATCCCGTCTACTCCGTTGACTTGCTGCTCGATAGGAATACCGACGGTTTGAGCCACCGTCTGCGCATTGGCTCCGGGATAAACGGCACTCACCTGTACGGTAGGCGGTGTTATGTCCGGGTATTGCGCAATGGGCAGAATGCCCAGCGTGACCAATCCCGCCACGACAATGAGCAGTGCCAGTACAGTTGCGAATATAGGACGGTCTATGAAGAATTTTGAAAACATAATTCCTTGTTTTTTTTGAATGGTGATATATACAGTGTGGATTATTGGACGGGGTTTATCCGCATGCCGTTTCTGACTTTCATCAGGGCTTTCGTTACATACCTTTCCTGCGGGGAAATTCCTTGTTTTATTTGCCGCAGACTGTCCCCTATCAGTTGTCCTGTCTCGATGTGACGGTAGTGCACGATGTCCGAATCATTGACTACATACACGTATTTACCCAGTTGGTCTGTACCGATAGAGGCATCAGGTATGAGGATTGCATTTTTCTGTTTTCCATAAGGTAGTGTGATGCTGACATAAAGTCCGCTTTTCAAGATACCTTTGGGATTATCCAGTCGGGCACGAATATTCAGTGTGCCGGTATTCAAGTCTACATTGGGCGAAAGATAATCCAGCTGTGCCGGATAATTCAGTATGCCGTCTTTCCCCAAGCTGACATTGACCTGTTTGGGAATGCTTTCCCCCTGCTGTATCAGCATGGCAAGCCATTGATTATCTGCTACATTAAAATAGGAATACAGATGATCGTCTTTATAAATGGTAGCCAAGGTTACAGGTTGCGCACTGCCGTTTATATAACTTCCCGCATCTGCAAGGTTGCGACTGATTGTTCCGTCGAACGGAGCACGTACCGTACAATAACCCAAGTTGGTGCGTGCTGTATTCAATGCAGCTTCGGCATTACTTACGGCTGCCAGTGAAGTAGCCACATTCGATTTGGATTGCAATACCTGTATCTGACTGACGGCATCCGTTTTTGCGGCTTCCTGCATACGGGCATAATTGTTCTGCGCATATTCAAGATTGGCCCGTGCCGTATTCAGAACCGCTTCCGCCTGTCGCACATTATCTTGATAAACAGTTGGTTCAATTTGGAAAAGCACTTGTCCTTGATGTACCCGGCTACCGGGTGTATAGGCTACAGTTTGCAGCGTACCACTGACTCTGCCTACTAAATCTACCGTTTTTTCAGAGGTCAGATAGCCGGGGTAGTTTTTAGTAAGTGTAATGTCTTGTACACTTGGACGGGCTACGCTGATTTCCGGAGCAGGCATTGTATGTGCCGCTTCTTTTTTATTCCCGCATCCTGCCAATAACGGTAGGACAAGCAGGGCGATGTACATTTGATTTTTCATATATGGTTCGGTTTAAATTTAGAGATTAGTGATTTCATATCCTCCTCCCAATGCTTTGTAGAGCGATATAAGCTCTTGCAGTGAGTTACCCTGAGCTTGTGTCAGCTGATTTTGATAAGTCAGCAATGAGCGGAGGGCGTCCAGAACGTTTTGAAAAGGGGTCAATCCCTGCTTATAGAGGTCTAATGATAGTTTTAAAGTTTCTTCTCCCTGATTGCATACTTCGCGCAGGGCAACAATCTGCTTGATAGAATTACGGTAACCGTTCATGGCATTATCAGTTTCCTGCACGGCTGTGAGCACTGTTTGATTAAACTGATGGATGGATTCATCCAATTGCGCACGTGCCAACCGGGTCGCATTCACCAGTTTTGTACCGCTGAACACGGTCCAGCTAAGACTTGGCGCAATCTCAAATGTCATGCTGTTTCGTTTGGTAAGATTCTTCAAGTCATGAGAAGAGTAGCCTACGGAACCTTTTAGAAAAACCTGCGGTAGCCAATCGCTTTTAGAAGCTCCAAGTAAGGCAGCCTGTGCATTGACTTGCCGTTCGGCCTGCCGGATATCCGGGCGGCGAAGTAGCAAATCGGCCGGAATGCCGACACCTACGGGTTCCATATAATCGGGGAGTTTACCGTTTTGCTCCAATGTGGGGCGAATGTCTTGAGGATAAGTTCCGAGTAAAATGGCCAGAGTGGTAATATATTGATTAATACCGGATTCCAGTTGAGGAATAGATGCTTTGGTGCTGTAGTATACAGACTTGGCTTGAGACACATCCAGCTTGGATACCAATCCAGTTTTATAGCGGACCCGGGTAATTTCAAGCACTGCCGCTTGCGTATTGCAGTTATGGGTGACGACATTTAATTCTTGCTGTAATTCACGTAGCCCGATGTAGGCTGACGCTATTTGTGCGCACAGTGAAATCATAACAGAGGTGTATTCTTCTTTGCTGGCGGCAAAATTTTCCCGCTGCGCTTTTACCCGTTGCCGGATATTTCCGAATATATCCAGTTCCCAACTTGCATTGAGCGAGGCACTGTATGCTCCGGTTATGGATTGTGGCACTTCACTTACGTTACCGCTACTTTGCTGACGTGCCCATCCACCATTCAAGGAAACGGAAGGAAAGAAACTCCCCCGTTCTATTCGCCAATTGGCTTTCGCCATATCCATGCGGTCTATGGCTGAAAGAACTGAAAAGTTCTTGGTGGATGCCGTTGTTATCAGTGAATCGAGCATCGGATCATCAAAAGCCTTCCACCATTTGTCATTTACGGGTTGTATTTGGCCGTCGAACATATTATCGTCTCCGGGGATGGCATGAGCAGTTTCGGTTCCCCAGCCTAGTGGAAGCGGTTTCTCCAAGTAGCGGCTGCTGTTCTGTGCCCATGCCGCAAAAGAAAAACATAGGACGAGCAATGTACTGCTCCAAGCTTTTATATTCATAAAAAAAGGTTTAGGTTGTTATTTTATGGGATTGATAACAACCTAAACCTTTATTTGTTTATCGCGATTCTTGCGGAATTTATTCAGCGTCTGCCGCTTTCTTTCTGCTTCTTGTCGGCTTTTCCTTTACCGGTTCTTCTTTCACTTCGGGAGTGATACCTGCCAGTTCAGGGTCAATCATAATACGTCCGCAATATTCGCAAACAATGATTTTCTTGCGTGAACGAATATCCAATTGTCTTTGGGGCGGAATTTTGTTGAAGCAACCGCCACAAGCGTCACGCTGTACGTACACGATACCCAGACCATTACGTGAGTTCTTGCGGATACGTTTGAAAGATTGAAGCAAACGCGGCTCTATTTTAGTTTCGAGCTCTTTAGCCTTGTCTCTCAGTTTTTCTTCTTCCTGCTTGGTCTCTGAGATGATTTCGTCCAGTTCATTCTTCTTTACGTCCAGGTCTTTTTGTCTTTCTTCCAAAGCAGCGGTACTGTCTGCAGCTTCCTGAGATTTAACTTCTTCATCGGCGGAGAATTCTTTAATTCTCTTTTCGCAAAGTTCAATTTCCAAAGTTTGGAACTCTATTTCTTTACTCAGGAAGTCATATTCGCGGTTGTTTCGTACATTTTCCTGTTGCTCTTTATATTTAGCTACAGAAGCCTTTGCTGTTTCGATTTCCACTCTCTTGGTTGCGATAGCGGATTTCAAATCGGCAACTTCCGACTGGATTCTTTCGATGCGGGTACTCAAACCGGCAATTTCATCTTCCAAGTCTTGCACTTCCAAAGGAAGCTCGCCTCTCAACGTCTTGATTTCATCGATTTTAGACAACATAGTCTGTAGTTGGAACAAGGCTTTCAGTTTTTGTTCCACTGTCAATTCCTGGGGATCTTTTTTTGCTTCTTTAGCCATTTTAATTACATGTATTTTATGGGATTTGTATTCACTTTGCTCTGTTGAACCTCAACATTAGGAAACAACTCCCGGATTATTGTATAAAATATTTCTTTTGTATATTGTTCGCTTTCGTAATGCCCTATCTCCGCCAACAGGATATCTGTATCATGACCGAAATAATCGTGATATTTTATCTCGCCGGTGATGAAGACATCTGCATGGTTGCGTATGGCAAGCGGCATAAGGAAAGCCCCTGCACCACCACATAGAGCAACGGTTTGTATCTCGCGTCCGGTCAGTTTGTTGTGTCTCAGGCAACCTGCTTCAAAGGTTTTCTTGATACGCTTTAAGAATTCCAACTCGGTTTCCGGAGTTTCCAATTCGCCGATAACGCCTGCTCCGGCCTGTTGCCAAGAGTTTTGCAACGGATATAAATCAAATGCAGGCTCCTCGTATGGATGTGCGGTAAGTAACGCTTTTATCACTTCCGCTTTTCGGTAAGTTGGCAGAATGGTTTCGATACGCACTTCTTTTTCCACATGCAGTTCACCGATTTCCCCACAATAAGGATTGGCGCCTTCACGGGCACGGAACATCCCCTCACCTTCCACATTGTAGCTGCACGAATCATAATTGCCTACACATCCGCATCCGGCAGATGCCAATGCCGCGCGTACTTCTTCCGCCCGGTCTGTAGGAACAAATGTGACCAACTTCAGCAAAGCGTTTTCTTTAGCTTCCAGTACACGTACATTTTTCAATCCTATTTTCTCGGCAATCTTGAAATTTACTCCTTCCGGCGCATTATCAAGGTTGGTGTGGGCGGAATAAATGACAATGTCGTTCTTGATGGCTTTCAAGATACAACGTTCCACATAATCCTTTCCTGTAATGGATTTATAACCTTTAAAAATGAGCGGATGATGCGATATAACAAGATTATATCCTAACGCAATCGCTTCATCCAATACGGCTTCAGTAACGTCAAGACACAACAAAGCCCCTGTTGCTTCCGCATCTGTCAATCCGATTTGCAGGCCGGCATTATCAAATCCGTCTTGCAATGGCAGAGGCGCGAACCGTTCAAGGGCGCTTACTATCTCCTTAATTTTCATTATCAGTAGAAAATTTGGTTGCAAATATACGAAAAAGTAGCGAACTACGGCTTACTTTTTATTTTTTTTCTATCATGACAGGTTGTAGCTTTCCGTAAGCGTCGAAAGACTTACGCGAAGCCAATGAAATGGTTATCATCAGCGAAAGCATAGATGCCGTAAATGTGATAACCATAATCATCATCTGATATTTGATAGCGACATTCGGACTGCTCCCACCCAATATCTGTCCGATCATTGTTCCGGGAAATGCGACCAAGCCCATGACGGAGATATTGGCGATGAGCGGACTGAATGCCTTGATAATGGCCTGACGGATAAACGGTGCTTGCGCTTCGGTACGGGTAGCCCCGTTGCCAAGCAGATAACGGTAAAGTTGCTGTTCGCGTTTCAATCCGCTATAATAAGTATTTAGGGCTATGACATTGCTGGATAGCATATTCCCCATCAGTATGCCGAAAATTGGAATGAAATACTGGGCACTGAACATATTTTCAAGACGCAGCACGATTCCTATGAAATACATTCCCACACATGCCACACTACACAGAAAGCCTATGGATATAGGTATCAGTAATATCTTGCGTTTCAGTTGTGTGCGTGCCAATGCCGTTTGCGAAGCTACGAGTATCATGACGATTACCCATAGAAAATTAATCCACGGATTATTCCACAGAAAAAGGAATTTCAGATAGACGCCGATGAAGAAAAGCTGCACAATCATACGCGCCGTACCGATGAGAGTTGCACTCAGTAGACCTGTCTTGAACTTCCATATATAGAATAAGGGTATTAATAGTAGAAGTAGTCCGATGCCCAGGCTGAGGTATGATATGTCGATAGTTCCCATGAATATTTCCGATAGCTTGTAATGCAAAGGTAGCGCTATTAATAAATTACGGAAGAATTTATTAATAAATTTCCAGGAATTTATTAATAAATCTTGGAAAATTCATTAGTATTTCGGTAGGCCTTTTTTTTCTTATGGAATTAGCGGGTAAATATGAAAACCAATACAGACGCAGTAAGAATACAAATTCCCATAATAATCAACATCATCCGCACGGTGTACCTCTGCTCGGAATATTCCTTTTGCCGGGTAAGTCTGGTTATCTTTTCCATGTCTTCTGCTGTTGTGTTTCGTGGCATACCATGCCCTTTGTACATTTTATCTAAACGTTCATTGAGACGTTCCCGGCGAAGAAGACGTAAATTGCGATTCTCCTTATCACGGCGTATCATATCAAAGACAAATCCGGCAAAACTCATGGTTTTATTTTTATCAGGTTGATTACATTATTATATGCCGGTCACATCCTCCGGTAAAATCTTTGTCGTGTGACACAGCCAGCACAGCGGTTCCCTTACGGGTTTGATGCCGTAAAAAGGCAAGTACTCTCTCCGTAGAGTTCGAGTCGAGCGCAGAGGTTGGCTCGTCTACGATGATTAAAGGTTTGTTAATCATGGAAGCTACGGCTATCATCATACGTTGGCGTTGTCCGCCGGATATCTCATTTACACGCTTATAATATAGTTCTCTTTCAAGTCCTAATTCCTCAAAGCAGTTGAATAATTGTGCTTCGGAAAACGGTGTGGTTCGATTGGCTTTTAGACCGAAAGGTAGTTGAATCATGTCTCTTACCCACTCTAATGGAAGTGCCAATTCTTGTGGAATCCAAGCTATTTGTTTGCGAATGAGGTCTATGCTGTTTTTATCCAATATGATGTTATTGACAGTAATACGTCCTTCTTTTAACGGAGTAAAACCCAGTATGGCATTGAGAAGAGATGTCTTCCCGCATCCCGACGAACCGGAAATGCTGGCAATCTCTCCCCTTTTCAATTGCAGGTTGAATTTGGAGAATAATATCTCATCACCGTATGCAATACTGGCATCCTCTATTTGTAGCATAAATAAATACTTTAGTCTTTATTGCAAAGGTAAGGAAAAAAGATTTGCAAAGATAACTTTATACTTTTATCTTTGTATCACTAATTAATTCAGGAAAAAGTATGATACAAAACGAACGGGATTGCCGCCATGAACATGTGCTCAATGTGGCGAGACAAATGATGACCGCCGCACGTACGGCGCCTAAAGGAAAAGGTGTAGATGTAATTGAAACTGCGCTGGTTACGGGAGAAGATTTGAAAAAGCTTTCGGAAAAAATGATTGCCATGGCCGAAGAGCTGGGCATGAAGTTCTTTCTTCGTGATGCTGCAAATGTCTTACAGGCCGAATGTGTCGTTATAATAGGTACGCGCGAGCAGGCACAAGGCTTGAACTGCGGACATTGTGGTTTTCCAACTTGTGCCGGACGTTCCGAGGGGGTACCATGCGCCTTGAATA
>OLZE01001698.1_pt1 | contig 10364 bp, 8 predicted proteins | sample 1674091 | NCBI WGS metagenome assembly OLZE01 (sample SAMEA103958143, study PRJEB25191) | human gut metagenome | biome: human-associated habitat [ENVO:00009003]; feature: intestine environment [ENVO:2100002]; material: feces | place: Germany | collected 2013/2015
ATTTGAATAGTCAGATTATTTTGATTTTCTTATAAAAATAATATTAATTATTAAGATTTCTGTTTTTCTTTGATTTTATTTGATAAAATAATAGATTAAAAAGAAAAAGCGCGACAAGGTTTCGCACCTCATCGCGCACAATTTAAGATTGTATTTTTATCAGTACAATTTATTTCATTTGTATTTCTTCATTATTCCTCTGTTTTCTGAGTACTCACCGGATCCCCGCTTCTCTGAATCCACACAAAACAAGCTGCACAGATAAATGTGCTGATAATCACTGCCGCTGCCATTTTAAACGGTTCTCTGGCAAGCCAGTTAAACACTCCGATATCTGTAAAGATCAAAGATCCCAGATTCAAAACAATGTGAAGCATAATCGGAGCTTTCATTGAACCAAATTTCTCATAAACATAGCACAGAAGAATTCCTAAGAGAAAAGTGTAGATCATCTGTACCGTGTTGGTGTGTGTGACTGAGAAAAACAGCGCTGACCAGATTGCCGCATAATAAAATCCTCTGGTCTCCCGGTACCTCTGATAAAGCACTCCGCGGAACATAAATTCCTCTGCAATCGGAATTGCAAATCCAAATACAATAATCTGGACCACAAAATCTGCTGAATACATATTCTGTGCGGTCTGGATATACTCCGAATCAACCAAAACAGCCTGTGCCATAGCGGACAGACATGTAGCACCAATACTTCCGATCACTCCCATCACAAGAAGTGACCAGTAATTCTTCAGTGGCTTTTGAACCCCCATCCGCTGTATCCCTGCAATCTGCTCTTTCTTTCGATCGATAACAAACAATGTAACTGTCAGAAACAACGTTGCTGCTGTAGCAATACCTGCAATCGCAATCTGACCTCCTATGATTTTATCAAACGCAGGACTTAACACTTCATAGTACTTATTCATCATTTCCTGATAATTAAGAACTTCTCCACTTTGTGTCATCCTGGAAGATGCTTCCCCCATAAAAGGAAGAATGATTATAAACTCAATCACAAATTCCATCACCAGCTGGATTCCCCAAAATCCAAGTAGAGGACCGGCAGCTCTCCAGAAGGAGCGTCTCGGATCATTTTTCATAAGACAATTCCTCCGCTATCTTCTGAATCCACTCTCTGATCTTTCCGGCTTCACCTTTTACAGTTCCCTGAACCATCTCCGGCTTTCCGCCTCCCCGTCCTTCGAATGCAGCATTTAACATTTTGGAAAATACACGAAGATCCTGGGTTCTGCTTCCGATCACATAACGGTATCCCGCTACATCATTTCCATAAAACACAGCACAAAGAATTCTTTCTTTTTCAAGCACTTCATTCACATACTGACGCATGGCATCCGCACTGATATCCTCTGAAAACATACAGACCGTTTTTTCTTCTTCCGGAACAGACTGCGCCCAGATGTGTACAAGCTGGCGTTCTTTCTCCACCAGTGTCCGTTTCAGAGAATCCAGCTCTTCTTTCAAATGTCCCACTGCCTCTGCTGTCTCATATTCTTTCGCACAGAGCAACGCTGAAATTTTCCTGTTCTGTTCCTGCTTCTTCTCATAATCTGCAAGTGCACGGCTTCCACAGAGCATTGTCACACGAACGCCGCCTTTGTATCGCTGCATATTAACAAGCTTGATCATACCGATCTCTCCTGTGCGTTCAACATGCGGCGCACAGCACGCACAGATATCATATCCCGGAACCGATACGATACGAACCTGTCCCTCAATCTCAATCTTACTGCGGTAATCCAGTTCTTCCAGCTCTTCTTTGGATGGATAGGACACTTCGATTGTCAGATTCTTCCACACTGCACGATTTGCTTCAAGTTCAATCTCCTGCAGTGCTTCTTTTGATATCTCTCCATCAAAATCCATCGTACAATCTTCTGTTCCAAGATGAAATCCAACATTGTTGAAACCGTATCTTGCATGCACGATTCCGGAAACAATATGCTCTCCGGTATGCTGCTGCATCTTCATAAATCTGGTCTCCCAGTCGATCTCGCCTTCAACAATCTCTCCTGCTTCAAACGGCTGATCTGTAATATGCAGAATTCTTCCATTCTTTTCCCGAACATCAGATACCTTCGCATCCTTCAGTTTTCCTGTATCTGCATACTGTCCGCCGCCTTCCGGAAAGAATGCTGTACGGTCAAGTTCTACCGCATAGCATCCTTCCTTTTTCTCATACGGCTCACATTCCAGAACCATTGCAGTAAATTTTGAAAGATGGCTGTCATTGTAAAACAGTTTTTCTGTTCTTGTACCATCCATCAATCCATTTTCTGTCATAATTCGTATTACATCCTTTCCGGAGCTGTAAATCCAAGAAGGTCAATGCAGGTCTCAAGTACTTTTTTCGCAAGTGTAAGAAGTGCAAGATAACCTTTCTTCTTCTCTTCGTCTTCTTCTGCAAGAATCTTTGTCTCATGATAGAACTTATTAAAGTCGTTCGCAAGATCATAGATATATGCACACAACTTATGAGGAGCTGTCTCTTTATATACATTATCGATCACTTCATTGAATTTCACTACCTGAAGCATCAGAGACTTCTCTGCATCATTCTCAGCCGGTCTGATCGTTCCGTCAAGAACTCCGCCATTCTCAGCATATTTTTTGAGGATAGACTTAATTCTAACGATTGTATAAAGAATATACGGTCCTGTATTTCCCTCAAAGGAAGTAAATCTGTCAACATCAAAGATATAATCTTTAGAAGCCTGGTTAGAAAGATCTCCGTACTTGATTGCTGCAAGTCCAACTTCTTCTGCTGTACGTCTTGCATCTTCTTCCTCTACTGTACGGTTGTCCATGATCTTCTTATACATCTCTTCATCAATCTCACGGATCAGATTCTCAAGACGCATAACACCGCCTTCTCTTGTCTTAAACGGCTTACCATCTTTTCCGTTCATTGTACCAAATCCAAGAAATGTAAGTTCTGTCTCCGGTTTTACAATTCCTGTCTTCTTCGCACAACGGAATACCTGCACAAAATGCAATTCCTGACGCTTATCAACAACATAGATCACCTGATCTGGATCATACAGTTTCTCACGTTCTACCAGTGTAGCAAGATCTGTTGTATCATACAGCGCAGCTCCGTCAGATTTCAGAATCATACACGGAGGAATCTCTTTCTTATCTGTCTCCTCTGCAACGTCTACTACAAGCGCACCCTCATCATAATGTGCGAATCCTTTCTCCTTGAGCATCTCGACCATATCCGGAATATATGCCTGGGCATCCGCTTCACCTTTCCAGAGATCAAAATCTACACTCAGTCGCTCGTAGTTCTTCTTCAAGTCAGTTACAGACACATTCATAATATGTTTCCAGATTGCACGATATCCTTTATATCCATTCTGTAACAGATAAGTTGCATGAAGTGCTTCTTCTCTATAATCGTCGTGCTCTTTTGCATAAGCACTTGCTGTAGGATAAATCTCTTCCAGTTCACTGATCGTAAATGGTGCTTCTTCCGGATATGCTCCTTCAAAACTCTCATCAAAATACGGGAGTTCCGGTTTACGTTTTTTCAGCTCTGTGATGATCAGGCCCATCTGATATCCCCAGTCTCCCAGATGGATATCTCCTGTTACATCATTTCCTTTAAAACGGATAATACGTTTAATGCTCTCTCCGATAATCGCAGAACGAAGATGTCCGACATGCAACGGTTTTGCCACGTTCGGTCCGCCGTAATCAATAATAACTTTTTTCGGATTCTTTTCTTTTTCAACGCCAAGATTCTCATCTGCTGCCATCTCATTCAAATACTCTGCAACAACTTCCGGTGCCAGCTTCAGGTTGATAAATCCCGGATTCACCGCTTCTGCTGATGCAAAATACTTGCTATCTGCAAGTTCTTCCACAACTGCATTCGCAATCATGATTGGAGCCTTCTTATATTTCTTCGCACCTGCCATTGCACCATTACACTGATATTCACAGAGATCCGGGCGGTTGGAAAGCGTAACTCTTGCAAGCTCTTCATCATATCCTGCTGCTTTGAACGCTTCTTTCATTTCTATTGTGATCATTTCCAGTAATGTCTTCAAAGTTTCACACTCCTCTTTACTTTTCGTTTGTCTTTTCTGCCTGACGGCAATTTTATTAAAACAAGTCTGCCTCCCAACTTTTCTGGAGACAAACAGCCACTATTTATTCTATCATGTATCCAACAGAACAGCAAGCGTTACTATGAACAGTAACGGCAACGATTCAAATTGATCCGGACTGCCCCCGAAACCAATTGACATAAAAATAACCAATACTTATAATGTAACCACAGCTTTACACATACAGTTTCTACATCCTGTATGATATAACATCAGACAGAAAGGATATCCAACAATGTTAAAATTAGGTTCACACGTTGGCATGAGTGGAAAAGAAATGCTTCTTGGTTCTGCGAAAGAAGCCGCTTCTTACGGTGCCAATACATTTATGTTTTATACCGGAGCCCCACAGAATACCCGCCGAAAAGAAATCAGTGAATTGAATATCGAACCAGCATGGGAATATATGAAAGAACACGGAATTGATGAAATTGTCGTTCATGCACCTTATATCATCAACCTCGGTAATTCAGTAAAACCAGAGACGTTCTCTCTTGCCGTAGAATTTCTGGCAAAAGAAATCGACCGCACGATTGCCTGCAGAAGCCACACTCTGATCCTTCATCCGGGTGCTCATGTAGGTGCCGGTGTCGAAATCGGAACTGCACAGATCATCAAAGGACTCAATGAAGTTCTCACTGCTGAGACTGACTGCTGTATTGCCCTTGAAACAATGGCCGGAAAGGGATCAGAAATCGGACGGAATTTTGAAGAACTTGCCCGGATTTATGATGGAGTTGTCCAGAATGATAAATTGAGAGTCTGCTTTGACACTTGTCATACAAGCGACAGCGGATATGATATCATCCATCATTTTGATGATGTTATGGAGTCTTTTGACCGTCTGCTTGGAAAAGATCAGATTGCCGTCTTCCATATCAATGACAGCAAAAATATTCCAGGAGCCGCGAAAGACCGGCATGAAAATATCGGCTTTGGAGAAATCGGTTTTGATGCAATTTCTACAATTGTCCATCACCCGGATTTCGAATCTGTACCGAAGATCCTTGAGACTCCTTATATTCCTTCTGTAACAAAAGCAAAGAAATCTTATGCCCCTTATAAGTATGAGATTGAAATGCTAAGAAACAACCGGTTTGATCCTGAAATGAAAGACCACATCCTTGCAGATTGTGAATAAAAAACTATATGAAAAAATCCTGTTATTCTCAGCCATCTGAATGTGCTGAAATAACAGGACTTTTTTATCCTATATATCTTATAGCGTCTGAGCGGAGTCGAACCGCCGCACATGCCTCCGGAGGGCATCGCTCTATCCACTGAGCTACAGACGCATCTCGGTTGTTAGTGGGAAAATTTAATTTCGTACAGCTAACAACCTTTTTTATCCTAGCACAATTCTGTATAAATGTAAAGTGGCAAATAAGTTACTGTTCACTCCCGTGTCAATCACTCCGCTGATTGACACGGAGAATGCGTGTTTTGATTTGAATGCATCTCGCCCCATCGCCAAAGGCGATTTAAAATGGCGAGATGCGTTGCTGGTCGCACATCGTGTGAACAGTAACATGCAGCCTGCCAGATCTGTACAGCAAAAAGAAGCCATTATCCAGACTCTTTATCCGAATAATGACTTCCAATCATTTACTTCAAATTACTTTTCCGTAAGATTATTCTATACCTCGAAGATCAGATCTCCATAAGATGGCATTGGCCAGGCTTCTTTATCCACGATCATCTCAAGTTTGTCAACCGGTGTGCGGAGTGCATCCATAGCCGGAACAACCTCTGTATGATAGTATGTAGCCTGTACTTCGCCTTCTTCTTTTGCTGCTGCCTCACCTGTCACTTTTACAAGCCTATCAAGCGCTGCCTTTGTCTCAGCCATCAGAGCACTTACTTCCTTAAGTGCCTCTGTCTGAACTGTCGCATCAACACCTGCTGCCTTCACAGCATTAATTGTATCTGCCAGTGTCTTTGTATACTTGATAAATGCCGGCAGGAACTGTTTGCTTGCCATATCGATCATAGTACGAGCTTCAATATTGATTGCCTTAGCATATGCCTCATACTGAATCTCTGCACGAGACTCAAGCTCTGCTTTTGTGAATACATTAAATCTCTCAAACAATTCTACAGCCTTGTCTGTTGTGATTGCCGGAATTGCTTCAACCATAGACTTAATGTTCGGAAGTCCTCTTCTCTCAGCCTCTGCAACCCACGCGTCAGAGTATCCGTTTCCGTTGAAGATGATTCTCTGGTTCTCTGTCAGGTATTCTTTGATCAGATCATGTACTGCAAGATCAAAGTCATCTGCTTTCTCAAGAATATCACATGCATCTGCAAATGCTTCCGCAACGATTGTGTTCAGTACGATATTCGGGTTTGCGATAGAATCTCTTGATCCAACCATACGGAACTCGAACTTATTTCCTGTAAATGCAAACGGTGATGTTCTGTTTCTGTCTGTTGCATCTTTGAACAGGTCAGGAAGTGTACTTACACCTGTTTCCAGCTTTCCACCTTTTAAACTGTGTGTAGCTTCTCCTGTGCTGATCAGCTGCTCAACAACATCCTCAAGCTGCTCTCCAAGGAAGATAGAGATAATTGCCGGAGGTGCCTCATTTGCTCCAAGTCTGTGATCATTTCCCGGATCAGCTGCAGATTCTCTGAGCAGATCTGCATGTACATTAACCGCTTTCATAATGCAGGCAAGTACAAGAAGGAACTGTGTATTCTCATGAGGTGTCTTACCTGGTTCGAGAAGATTGATTCCATCATCTGTAGTAATAGACCAGTTGTTGTGCTTACCGGATCCGTTAACTCCTGCGAACGGTTTCTCGTGAAGCAGACATTTCAGCCCATGCTGACAAGCTACTCTCTTCAATGTCTGCATTGTCAGCTGATTCTGATCTACAGCGATATTAGCTTCTGTATAAATCGGAGCCAGCTCATGCTGTGCCGGTGCAACCTCGTTATGCTGTGTCTTTGATGGAACACCCACCTTCCAAAGCTGGATATTTACATCTCTCATGAAAGATGCGATTCTCTGACGGATTGTTCCGAAGTAATGATCGTCAAGCTCCTGTCCTTTCGGAGGCATTGCTCCAAAAAGTGTACGTCCTGTGTAGATCAGGTCTTTTCTTTCTTCAAACTTCTCTGCATCTACAAGGAAGTACTCCTGCTCTGCTCCAACAGATGGAGTAACCTTCTTAGATGTTGTATTTCCAAATAAACGAAGAAGTCTTAATGCTTCTTTATTGATAGCTTCCATAGAACGAAGCAACGGTGTCTTCTGATCCAGTGCCTCTCCTGTATAGGAGCAGAATGCTGTTGGGATACAAAGTGTAGCTCCGCCTGCATCCTGTCTTACGAATGCCGGTGATGTACAATCCCATGCTGTATATCCTCTTGCCTCGAATGTTGCTCTCAGTCCTCCTGACGGGAATGAAGATGCATCCGGCTCACCTTTGATCAATTCCTTTCCTGAGAAAGTCATCAGAACTTTTCCACTTGGAAGCGGAGCTGAGATAAAGGAATCATGCTTCTCTGCTGTAACTCCTGTAAGTGGCAGGAACCAATGTGTATAGTGAGTCGCTCCTTTTTCAATTGCCCATTCTTTCATCTCGTGAGCAATAACATCTGCTGTCTCGAGATCCAGGTCTTTTCCTTCTTCAATTGTCTTTCTCAGATTCTTGTAAACTTTCTTTGGCAGACGCTCCTGCATAACAGTATCGTTAAATACGTTCTCTCCAAAGATGTCAGCTACATTGAATAATTCTGTGCTCATATCCTATACCTTCCTTTTCTCTTAATCCTCCGATTACCGCCCACTGCAATGAGCAATAACTCGATTTCACTACGGGAACCCTTTTGATAGATCACCTCTCAGGAAATCATCCGTCTGATCCAGTCGGATGAAATCTAATTTCATTAAATTCAATCTGATTCAATCATGCGGATCATTTCCCAAGGGATAACAAAGAATGTGCCTTGGCACATTTTGGCGCCTGCGGCGGTCGCTTGCGACATCTACCTTGTACGCCACAGTGCGCATCCTTAGCGGAGCGTTTTTTATGTATTAGGAAAGGACTTTCCTACTACATAAAAAAGGGCACTCCAATTATAATTGGAACGCCCTTGTTCTGTCTACGTGAGTCAGTATACCTCAACTTGCTTTAAAACGCAAGTGCTTTTTTAAAAAAGTTCTTCTCAGGCTTTTCCGACAGATCCGAATAACTCCATCTTCTCTTTTACTGTTTCCATGATTGCGTCTGCGCCTGGTTTGAGAAGTTTACGTGGGTCAAATCCTTTACCCTCAAGATCTTTTCCTTCTTCAACATACTTACGTGTAGCTGCTGCAAAAGAAAGCTGACACTCTGTATTAACGTTGATCTTAGCAACTCCAAGAGAGATTGCTTTCTTGATCATATCTTCCGGGATACCTGTACCACCGTGAAGTACGAGTGGCATATCTCCTGTACGCTGCTGAATAGCGTCCAGAGTCTCGAAGCTTAATCCTTCCCAGTTTGCCGGATATTTACCATGAATGTTACCGATACCTGCTGCCAGGAAATCGATTCCCAGATCAGCTACTCTCTTACACTCTTCCGGATCAGCACACTCGCCTCTTCCGATAACTCCATCTTCTTCTCCACCGATGGATCCAACCTCTGCCTCGATTGACATTCCTTTGTCATGAGCGATCTTAACGAGTTCTTTTGTCTTCTCAACATTCTCTTCGATCGGATAATGAGATCCGTCGAACATGATAGATGAAAATCCTGCTTCTACACATTTCAGGCATCCTTCATAGCTGCCGTGGTCAAGGTGAAGAGCAACCGGAACTGTGATTCCAAGTTCTTCCATCATTCCGTTTACCATACCTACAACAGTCTTATATCCTGTCATATATTTTCCTGCACCCTCAGATACACCAAGGATAACTGGTGAGTTGAGTTCCTGTGCTGTTGTAAGAATAGCCTTTGTCCACTCAAGATTGTTGATATTGAACTGTCCTACTGCGTAGTGGCCTGCTTTTGCTTTCTGAAGCATTTCTGTAGCTGATACTAACATATTTCTTTCCTCCAATTCTTAAAGATCCTGACGCCCGTGAAAACCATCAGGAATTATTTATTTAGAATTCTTCTATATTATAGCGTATTAATTTATAAATGACAATCTTATGTTTTGCATAAAAAACAGTACGCAGTTACAATTATCGTTAACATTTTCACAAGGGTTTCTTCTGCCCTCTGTGGATTGTTCTTATTTTTGTACAATATAACCAATAATTATTTATTCGGTATGACCGCACTTTTCTCCTTTTGCTAACTCTGTATTTCTGATTCGTGATTTATATTTTGGATATTCCGCAATAAATCTGTCAATGACTTTCGGATCATCCCAATAATGCATCGGAAAAACAGCTTCACACTCTACCTTTTCCAGAAAATAAATCATCCCATCCGCATAGTGGTCTTCCTGTCTCGGATCAAGCGGAACAAATGCAGCATCAAAATGAATGCCTTTCAATTTATCAATCTCCGCACGATACCTGGATGTCATCTGACGATTATCCGCATCCGGTTCACCCTCCCAATACCAGTCATTCAGATCACCAGCATGATAAATTGTACTGTCCTTTGTTTTTACAATAAAAGCAACTCCACTATCGGTAGAGAGCAGCGTACTGACTTGTGTGCCGTTATCAAGAGTATAACTTTCATCATGATAAGCAGTTGTGATCTTCACACCTGTCGGATACTTTCTTTTGTTGATATCCTTCGCCAGAACCGCCTGATAATTCAGCCCCATATCTTTAAGGATTTGAAAAATCTGCGGATTAAAATGATCCTGATGAAAATGACTGCAAAAGGCAATTACTTCCTTGTCTTTATCAAGCTTTGGCAGTTCACCTTTATAATAGTCAAAAATGTAATAGCACGATCCAGACTCAACCATGAATCCACTGTGATCAATATAAGTTACTTGCATAATATCACCCACTTTTTAATTTGCTAAAAGATTTTCAAAGCACAAAAAAAGCTCGTAAATACGAGCTTCTTTCAGTGACTCCGAGGGGAATCGAACCCCTGATTCCAGCGTGAGAGGCTAGCGTCTTGACCGCTTGACCACGGAGCCTTATTCATTTTCGTCTGTGTCTTTTTTGTTACCGCCACAAGACAATAGTTATTATATACCAGGCTTTCAGAAAATGCAACCCCTTTTTTTAATTTTTTTCAAAAAATTATTATTTTTCTTTCAAAT
>OLZE01001712.1_pt1 | contig 10263 bp, 9 predicted proteins | sample 1674091 | NCBI WGS metagenome assembly OLZE01 (sample SAMEA103958143, study PRJEB25191) | human gut metagenome | biome: human-associated habitat [ENVO:00009003]; feature: intestine environment [ENVO:2100002]; material: feces | place: Germany | collected 2013/2015
TCATGACCTATTTTTTATCGATTTCTGAACAGAGCATTCTTCAAAGCATGGTGCCCAAAAATATATGTCTTGTTTTTGATGGTGGTTATGATCAAGCACAGCGAAAGATCGCTTGCTTTATACCTGAAGGGTATGAGGGCTTTAGTGATTGCGTTTGTCTTCATGCCACATACAATTCAAAATTTAAAACATTAACCCACTCCGATCTTTTAGGTTGTTTAATGCACTCTGGCATTGAAAGAAGTGTCATTGGGGATTTGATTGTACAAAAAGAGGATCTATATATCTTTTGTAAAGAAAAAATTTCAAAATACATCATTGACAATTGTACGCAGATTGGTAAGTGTACAGTGCATTTTGAAGAGTGTTTAGACTATATCATTACGGAAAATAACAAAAAAGAAATACATATTATGTGCAGCAGTTTACGTTTAGATAGTGTAGTTGCGCAATTGTCGCATTGTTCTAGAAGTGAAGCGTTAAAAAAGATTCATGCAGGATTTGTGAAAGTTAATGATGTGGTACTTGAACAAAATTTACAATTGTGCAATAATGATTTCGTGTCAATCAGAAAGACAGGTCGATTCCAGTTTAAAGAAGTGGTTTCTACCACAAAAAAGGGAAGACTTGTTTTGAACTTTGATCAATATATTTAGCTAAGATAAAGACACGCCTTTATTCGTTAGGATTTAAGAGAGCAATGAGTTTTGGTGAAACATTGTATGAATAAGAATTAAGGTATCCCTTTTGAGCTGATCTTACGAAATGATAGTAGTTTGATCCGGTTGAGCCGTTATCTCATGAAAGTGCATAGTGAAAACTATGAATTAAGGTGGTACCGCGTGTTTATTACGTCCTTTTATTAGGACGTTTTTTTATTTGGAAAAGGAGATAAAGTATGGACTACAAAGAAACTCTTCATATGCCTAAAACGGCATTTGAAATGCGTGGAAATTTGACTAAAAAAGAGCCTGGTTTCCAGAAGCGCTGGCAAGACGAAAAATTGTATGAAAAGATGTTAGAAAGAAGAAAAGGAGCTGAATCATTTGTATTACATGATGGTCCTCCTTACGCAAATGGTGACATCCACTTAGGACATGCCTTAAATAAGGTATTAAAAGATGTCATTGTAAAATCTCACTTTATGGAAGGATACAACACACCATATATTCCAGGATGGGATACACATGGTTTACCAATTGAAACAGCTGTGACTAAATTGGGGTATGACCGTAAGAAAATGGGAATTGCTGAATTTAGAAAAATCTGTTACGACTATGCTTTAAAACAAGTAGCCAATCAAAAAGCTGGATTCTTAAGCTTAGGATCGATTGGAGATTATGATCATCCATATATCACACTTCAAAAGGGTTTTGAAAAACACCAGATCGAAATCTTTGGAAAGATGGCTATGAAAGGCTTGATCTACAAAGGATTAAAACCAGTATATTGGTCACCAAGTAGCGAGTCTGCATTGGCGGAAGCTGAAGTTGAATATAAAGATGTAAAGAGTCCAACTATTTATGTTAAATTTGCCGTTAAAGACGGAAAAGGTGTATTGGATACAGACTGCAACTTTGTGATTTGGACAACAACACCTTGGACAATTCCTGCAAACTTAGGAATTAGTGTAAACCCTGATTTTGACTATTCATTAGTGGATACAGAAAAGGGAAAATTGATTATGCTATCAAGCATGGTTGAAGAATTATGTGATAAGTTTGAAGTTGAAAAACGTGATGTTTTAAAGACTTTCAAAGGTAAAGAATTCGAATATATTACATGTACACACCCATTGTATCCAGAAAGAGAAAGTTTATTGATGTGTGGAGATCACGTAACAGCCGATGCTGGTACTGGATGTGTTCATACAGCACCTGGATTTGGTGTGGATGACTTTAACATTGGTATGAAATATGGTTTACCAGTATATTGTAACGTTGATGCACAAGGATGTATGATGGATGATGTTGGTGAATGGCTTGCCGGCCAATATGTGGAAGATGCCAACAAGACAGTCACTCAAAAATTAGATGAATTGGGTGTATTATTAAAACTTCAATTTATTACCCACTCTTATCCACATGACTGGCGTACTAAAAAACCTATTATTTTCCGTGCTACAACACAATGGTTTGCGTCAATTGATCAAATTCGTGATGAACTGTTAGAACAAATTCACTCTGTATCTTGGGTACCTGCTTGGGGTGAACAACGTATGCACAATATGATCGCCGATCGTAATGACTGGTGTATTTCTCGTCAACGTGCTTGGGGTGTTCCAATTCCTATTATTTATGGAGAAGACGATACTCCAATTATGGATCAAGCTATTTTTGATCATGTAGCCAAATTAGTTGGTGAATATGGATCAAACGTTTGGTTTGAAAGAGATGTTAAAGATTTATTACCAGAAGGATATACAAATGAACATTCACCAAATGGTATCTTCCGTAAAGAAACAGATACTATGGATGTTTGGTTTGACTCAGGATCAAGTCATACAGGTGCTATGATGGATCGTGGCTTAGGTTATCCTGCTGACTTATATTTTGAAGGTAGTGACCAATATCGTGGATGGTTCAACTCTAGTTTGATTGTTGGTACTGCTGTTCATGGTAAAGCTCCATACAAACAAGTTTTATCACATGGTTTCGTTATGGATGAAAAGGGCGTTAAGATGTCTAAATCACAATGGAATGCCGTAGCTCCTAGTGAAATCACAAAGAAATATGGTGCCGATATCTTACGTTTATGGGCTTGTAGTGTAGACTATCAAGCGGATGTTTCAATGGGTCAAAAGATTTTGAAACAAGTCAGTGAAAACTATCGTAAAGTACGTAATACATTGCGTTTCTTAATGGCAAACTTAGATGATCAAAAATTTACTGCAAAAGATTGTGTAAACTTCAATGAATTAAGTGAATTGGATCAATATATTTTAACTGAATTAAAAGATGCCGTAGATTACTGTAGAAAAGCTTATAATGAATATCGTTTCTCCGATGTTGTTACATATTTGACAAACTTAATGACGAATGAATTATCCGCTTACTACTTAGATTACACAAAGGACATTCTTTATATTGAAAAAGAAGATGCACCAGTTCGTCGTCAAGTTCAAACTGTACTTTATAATGCCGTTGAAGTGATGACTAAATTGTGGGCTCCAATCTTGGCTCATACTTGTGAAGAAGTCAATGACTACATGCACTTTGATGCAGAAAGTATCCACTTAACGACATTCAAAGATCTAGAATTGGATTTTGATGTTGAAAAAATCAAAACGGATATGGAAGAATTATTCAAAGTTCGTAAGGATGTCTTCAAAGCACTTGAAAATGCTCGTGCTCAAGGTTTAATTGGTAAATCATTAGAAGCGCATGTCGTATTACATGTAAGTGATGCACAAAAAGAAATTATGGATCGTGTATTAAGTAATGCTGCACAATGGTTTATTGTATCTAAAGTCACATTCACAACGGATGAATTAGAACAATTTGAAGTTTGTCAGGTACAAGTAGAGAAGGCTACAGGTCATGTATGTCCTCGTTGCTGGAACTATACTGAATCTGATAATGAAGATGGATTGTGTGATCGTTGTAACCACGTATTACATGACTAATATGTAAATGAAAAGAGTAACTCTAATCGACAAGAGTTACTCTGTTTTTTATTTTATCAGTTGTGATGATTTTATAATCTTTTGTTTCTAAATCCGATGAAACATCATTATCTTTATCTACGATCCATATGGCTTGTACATCATAATCCAGTGTGGATAAATATTTCTTTCCATCTTCTACACTCATACAGAACAACGTTGTACTTAAGGCATCGGCCTTGCCTGAATCTTTTGTGATGACGGTTACACTTCGAACATAGTTTGCAGGATAACCAGTTTTAGGATCAATGATATGGGAATATTTTTTATTCTTATATGTAAAATATCTTTGGTAATCTCCACTTGTAACTAAACAAGTGGCTTTTTTTGTTGAATATTGAACTAGGGCATCACTTGCATCTGGACTTTGAATACCAATCTTCCAATTTGTGCCATCTTCTTTTTCACCAAGTAAGACAACATTACCTCCCGCATTGATATATCCATTGGATAGGCCAGCTTTATTTAATGCTTCTTTGGCAAGTTGAGCGGTATATCCTTTGGCAATGGCACCAAGATCGATGGATAGTTCTGGATCTAAGTAAGATACTTCATGACCAGATATTTGAATTTTATCTAAGTCAATATGATTTAAAGCTTCTTGAATCTTGTCATCACTTGGAGGGATTTGTGTGTTTTCTCTAGCCTCATGCCATAGATTTAAAAGTGCGCCTTGGCTGATATCAAATTGTGAGTTTTCAGACTGCATCTGCATGGCTAGTTTTAAACAATCTATAAAGGTTTCATCCATTTGAATCGGATGATTATAAGCTTCATGATTCAATGTATATAGGTTATTCATATTTTTATAGGCGTGGTACTGGTCAAAGCGTTTATTGTTTTCTTTAAATGTCTTTCTTACAATCTTTGTATACTTGGCAAAATCGGCTTGTGAACACGAGCAATTGAGTGTAATGGGCGTGTCAAAGCCAACATCTGTTAATGTAACATTTAGGTTTTCTGTTGTTTCATTACCTTTATTTTGAACAAAGAATATAACGGAACTAATAAAGATGAGAAAGCATACGGATATTACCAGCCAGGATAGAATGGATTTATTTTTTTGCATAAAAGTATTATAAGATGTTTTTCGTTTAATGTAAATGTAAGTACTTACCTGAATTATGGGAAATTGTCAAAAAAATCTTGAACTTGTGAAAAAAAAGGCCTATGATTAAAAAGTGTAAATGGGAGGTAGGATTTATATGTCACTATTTTTAGGACCAATGAGACAGCATATCCCTGGTAAAAAAGAATTGACAGAAAAGTCTGAATTATTACATCTTATGCCTAAAAAGGAAGTCTATATTCCTTTGGTTGCAGGCCGTACTTTAGACTTTGATATTCTTGTTGAAGAGGGAGATACTGTATCCGTTGGAACAAAACTGGCTGAAACAAAGTCAGGTTTTTATGTGCCAATTTATTCAAGTGTTTCTGGAACTTACAAAGGAATTGCTAAGCGTATGCACAATTCTTTGCGTCCACAAAATCACATGGTGATTGAATGCGATTTTAAACAAACGAAAGTTCAATCTTTTGCGCCATTAGACTGGCAAAGTGCTACTCGTGAAGCGTGTGTTGATTTTGTAAAGAATGCAGGTATTGTTGGTTTAGGTGGAGCTGGTTTCCCAACCTATGTAAAATATATGAAACCAGATGGAGTTGATTATGTATTGATCAATGCCGTAGAATGTGAACCATATATCACAGCTGATTACCGATCTGTTATGGATGATGCCAAAGATTTAGTTACAGGTGCAAAAATCATGAAGAAAATGGCTGAAGCCAAAACGGTTTACATTTGTATCAAAGAATCTCACCCAGATTTAATTGAAAAAGTGAAATCTGTATTGACAGATGCGGCTGGTGTTGAGGTTCGTCCAGTCCCTGATGTGTATCCAATGGGTTGGGAACGTGTTTTAGTGCGTGAAGTATTACATAAAGAATATGGTGGATTACCTGCTGAAGCGGGTGCTATCATTGGAAATGCTTCAAGTGCTATCGCGATTGCGAAAGCCTTTGAAAAAGGAGAAGCCATCACACAAAAGAATCTAACAGTTAGTGGGGAATGTGTAAAAGATCCTCACAATGTATGTGTACCTGTTGGTATGCCTGTTAGTGAAATCATCGAAGCTTGTGGTGGATATACACAAGATACAGTCCGCTTGATTTCAGGTGGACCTATGATGGGTAAAACCATTGTCAATGATATGTTTGTCGTTGATCGTGCGATGAATGCATTAACTGTACTTCCAGCTGCAAATGATGATGCGATCGCATGTTTACGTTGTGGTAAATGTAGTGATCATTGTCCAAGTGGTTTACAGCCAGTAAGAATTACAGCTGCATTGAAAGCCAATGACGTTGACGAAATGTCAAAACGTGGCGTTATGAGTTGTATCGAATGTGGAATGTGTACTTATATTTGTCCATCTCATATCGATGTAACTGAAAATGTTCGTAAGGCAAAACGTATTGTTATGCTTAAGAAAAAGTAGGGAGGATTCAAATGAAATTTACTTTTCATGTAAGTCCAAGCATTAAGAATAACTTGTCAACACAACGTATCATGAAAGAATTATCTTTAAGTTTACTTGTTGTGTTTGTAGCAGCCCTTATTTACTATGCCTCTGCATGGGGAGCTAGTGCTGCTTTACATTGTGTTCTTTTATTAGCTTGTTCTTTAATTACTACATTCGTTTGCGAATCCATTTTCGCAAAGATTATGAAGAAAGATGTTAAAACTTTCTTAAAGAGCTCATTTGGATGGGTAACAGCTATCATTTTAACTTTAATGGTACCTGTGAATATGTCTTGTTATGCAGTTATTATTGCGACAGTATTCGCAATTGTACTTGCGAAATTATTATTTGGTGGTTTTGGACAAAACATCTTTAACCCTGCAGCTGTAGGACGTGCTGTGATTCTACAAGCTTTTACAGGTGTGAGTGTAGGTCTAATTTCACAAGCAACACCAACAACAGTGATTGCGAGCACATACCATTGGTTACCAAGCAATGCAACTGTATTGGATTCATTCTTGTCTCAATATGGAGGCTTTGCAGGTCTAGCTTTAGGAACGTATCCTGGATCTATTGGTGAAACATTCTCAATCTTGATTTTGATTATTGGTGTAGTACTTGCCCTTCGTCAAATTATTGATTGGAGAGTTCCCGTTGTTTATTTAGGAACAATCTTTGTATTAACAGCCGTTGTAGCTTTAATTACAGGTATTGATTCATACCATGGAATTCCAGCTGTTATTTGGTATCCATTATTACACTTATTAACAGGTGGTGTTATTTTTGGTGCTGTATTTATGTTGACAGATCCAGTCACAAGTCCAACAAGTGCAAGTGGTCGTGTTGTATTTGCGATGGGTGCAGCAATTTTAACAACTTTAGTTCGTTTAAAAGCGAATCTTCCAGAAGGATGTTTATATTCTATCTTATTGATGAATATGTTTACGCCTTGGATCGAATCTTGCTTCGATGGAAAACAATTGGATTTGGTAAAAAAATCAAGAATTGTTTGTGCATGTCTAGCTTTGATTGGTTTAGCAATCAGTTTCTATGCAGCAAGCTCTATTCAAAAGGTAGATACGGTTCCTGAAACTGCAGCTGTTGTTGAAACAGTGGAGGTAACGCTATGAACAAGATCGTACATTTAGGTTTATTCTTGGCGATTGTTTCAGCTGTTGCCGGTGGTGCCTTGGCATTTGCGAATCAAATGACTGCCCCTGTTATTGCTGCAAATAACGAAAAACAAGAAAAAGAATCATTATTAGCTATGTATCCAGATGCGAACGCCAATGATTTTAAATTGGTCGATGCAACATTGGATTCTAAAACGGTTCAAAAGGTTTATGAATATAAAAACGTTTATATCTTCAACATGAGTGTTAGTGGATATAAAGAAGGAACTGTATTCTTAGTTTCTATTGATAAAGATAGTAAGAAAATCGACAAATACAATGCCATCAGCAATGGCGATACAAAAGGTTTAGGATCACAAGTAACAGAAGCTCCATTTAGAAAATCTCTAGAAGGAAAAGATGCGACTGGTGAATTGGATACAATTTCTGGTGCGACTGTTTCTTCTGGGCCTGTTGTGAGTGGTATTCATGAAGCGGCAAAACTTGTCGATACATTAAAGTAAGGAGGTTATCTAGATGAATCGTTTTGAAAACTTTAAAGCGGGTTTAATTAAAGATAACCCAGTATTCTCATTATTCTTAGGAATTTGTTCAACACTAGCCATCACTACAACTGTAAACAATGCGATTGGTATGGGTGTTAGTGTTATTATCGTATTGATCATGTCCAACGTGATTATTTCATGTGTTCGTAAAATTACGCCAGATGAAATTCGTATTCCCGTTTATATTGTCATCATCGCCACATTGGTAAAAATCATTCAAATGTTGATTCAAGCCTATGCGCCAAGTTTAAATACAAGCTTAGGTGTATTCATTCCGTTGATTGTAGTTAACTGTATCATCTTAGGTCGTGCAGAAGCTTTCGCAAGTAAAAACGGCGTTTTAGATTCAGCTTTAGATGGTTTAGGAATGGGTTTAGGATATACTCTAGCAGTACTAGCGATGTCATTTATTCGTGAATTGATTTCAACAGGTGGAATTAAAGTGGTAAACCCATTTAACGAAGCGCAAGTTTGGTTAAACTTACACATTATTCCCGAAGACTTCACAGTAAGCATCTTTGGATCTAGTGTTGGAGCCTTCATTACATTTGCGGTTTTAGCCGCTGCTGTTGGTGCTTATAAACAACATGTAACAGCAAAAGAAGAAGCTGCAGCGAAGGAGGAAAAGTAAGATGGGTGAATTAATGGCACTTTTAGTAACGAGTGTTTTAGTTAACAACGTTATCTTAACTCAATTCTTAGGTATGTGCCCATTCATGGGTGTTTCTAAAAAGAAAAGCTCAGCAATCGGTATGGGTGTTGCCGTTGTCTTCGTTATCGTTGTTGCAGCACTTGTTACATATGCACTTTATTATTTAGTACTTGTACCTTTACAACTTGAATTTATGGATTTGATTACATTTATCTTGGTCATCGCTTCTTTAGTTCAATTAACAGAAATGTTCATTAAAAAGACAAGTCCTGCACTTTATAAATCATTAGGTGTTTACTTACCATTGATCACGACAAACTGTGTTGTTTTGAATGTATGTTTAGTAAATATTTCTAATAGTTATAACTTTGCACAAATGTTAGTATACTCAATCGGTACTCCATTAGGATTTGCCCTTGTATTATTCATTTTCTCTACAATTCGTGAAAGACTAGAACAAAGTGAAGTTCCAAATGCCTTCGTTGGTAATCCAATCGCCTTGATTGTGGCTGCCATCATGGCTATGGCATTCTCTTGCTTTACAGGAATTGTATAATGAAATATTTATTGGCAATATTGTTCTTTGGCGCATTAGTCGCTATCTATATTGTTTTGTATTTAATGAATAAAAAAACACCCAAACCAGAAGGGTGTGAAGATTTAAAAGCGGATTGTGATGGATGTAAGGATTATGCCTGCACAAACAATCCAGCTCACAATCAAGTGAAGGGAGAATAAATATGGTAATCGTAGCCGTAATTATGATGCTTGTACTTGGTGCAGTACTTGGCTTAGGTCTAGGTGTTGCCGACAAATATTTAAAAGTAGAAGCAGATGTACGTGTAGAAAAAGTAACATCATTACTACCTGGATATAACTGTGGTGGTTGTGGATATGCCGGATGTTCCGGTCTTGCAGCAGCTATCGCAAAAGGAGAAGCTCCGGTAGGACAGTGCCCGGTCGGCGGTGCTCCGGTAGCAGCAAAGATCGCAGCGATCATGGGCGAAGAAGCCGGTGAAAGCGTACACGAAGTTGCATTTGTAAAATGTGCAGGAACCTGCGAAAAAGCAAAACAGGCATATGATTATACAGGAATTACAGACTGCCAGATGGCAGCCATGATGCAGAATGGCGGACCAAAAGGATGTTCTTTCGGATGCCTTGGTTTCGGAAGCTGCGTAAAGGCATGTCCGTTCGATGCAATCCATATCGTAGATGGAATTGCAGTAGTCGACAAAGAAGCATGTAAAGCCTGTGGTAAATGTATCGCCACCTGTCCAAAACATCTGATCGAGCTTGTACCTTATGAACAGAAGCATCTCGTACAGTGCAGCTCAAAAGATAAAGGAAAAGACGTTATGAGCGTATGTTCCGTAGGATGTATCGGATGTAAGATGTGTGAAAAAGTATGTGAATCTGATGCAGTACATGTAGTAGATAACATCGCACACATTGATCCGGAAAAATGTACAAACTGTGGAAAATGTGCGGAGAAATGTCCGAAGAAGATCATTAAGTAAATAAATAATGAAAAAAAGGATCCGGATGCTGTTTCGGAGGCTAAGAACAAGTTTTTCTTAGACTTCTGCAAATGCATCCGGATCCTTTTTTTTATTGAGTTCATTCGACTGCGGAAGTATGAAAGGATGGAAAGAGAAAGTTAGGAAAATTTAATTTTTAGAATATCGTGGGGTATGTTATAATAGAAAAAATGGAGAAGGAAAAGAAAATTTATTGGTTGACGGTT
>OLZE01001725.1_pt1 | contig 10176 bp, 6 predicted proteins | sample 1674091 | NCBI WGS metagenome assembly OLZE01 (sample SAMEA103958143, study PRJEB25191) | human gut metagenome | biome: human-associated habitat [ENVO:00009003]; feature: intestine environment [ENVO:2100002]; material: feces | place: Germany | collected 2013/2015
AAAAAATATTTGCGGCAAAGGACAGACCGGAGATCAAAGAGCAGATTGATGCGTGGATCGACGATATCTGCACAGGTCTTGTAACGCTATGCTGTATTTTCAATCCATCCAGGATCATTCTTGGAGGCGGCATCATGGCGCAGGAGTATGTGCTTTCGGAGGTAAACCGGAAGGTGAAAGCGCAGATCGCACCGGGACTTAGAATCGTGGAGATCGTTCCTGCAAAGCTTGCAAACACGGCGGGCATGATGGGATCGGTCAGTCTTGCGGAAAAGTTACTTGCGCAGTAAGATGATCGTGTACAATATATCTGTTTGGAAAAAGATTTTTTAGATGACAGCACAGGGAGGATGAGACAATGGATCAGAAAAATATATTATGTTTTGGAGATTCCAACACTCATGGATATAATTCCAAAACCGGAGGACGTTTCACAGTAGAGGAACGCTGGACAAAACTTTTACAGAGAAAGTTAGGCGATGATTACTATGTGATCGAGGAGGGCTTAAGTGGACGGACCACGTCTTTTGAAGATCCTGTTTTTGAAGGATTGAGCGGATTGAATGCGATTTACCCGTGCATGATGACACATGAGCCTCTCGACCTTGTGATTATTATGCTTGGCACCAATGATACAAAAGACCGTTTTAATGCAAACGGATTTATCATCGGAAAAGGTCTGGAGCGCCTGACACAGAAAGCGATCGACACGCATGCTGCATGGCGTAATAAACCGAATATTCTTCTGGTAGCCCCGCCGCCAATCCATCCGGATTATGCAAAAACGGCTGTTGCAGGAGAGATGGGTGACAAATGCGTGGAGCGTTCCAGAGCACTTGCCAAAGAATTTAAGGATGTTGCAGACCGGCTAGGATGTCATTTTATAGATGCCGGTTCCATACCGGGCATTGAGATGTATCCTTATGACTGGATGCACTTAAGCCTTGACAGCCACAGGATCTTTGCGGAGTATCTGGCAGAGTATCTACCAACGATTATGTAAAAAAGAAACGTAACCAACCCTCGTCTGGATCAATATAGATGGTTCGGACGAGGGTTGGTTTTTTATTACAGGAGATGATCATGTGATTTTGGATGACAAAACAGACGTAGGATAATAATTGAAATTTCGGGAATAGATAAAACGGATAGAACATAAAATATATCGTAATGTCTTACACACAAGACATACATGATGTCATATTGTCTTATACACAGAAGATAAACAATATTAATATGTCTTGTACGCAAGACAAAAATAACATCATTCTGTCTTGTGTACAAGACGAAATGATGTTATAATTGTCTTGCCGACAGAAAGGAGGAGCATATGAACAGAGATTATCTGAAACAGATTATGACTGACCAGAAAGACACTTATCTAAGTAATCCTGCTATTGAAAGAAATTATCCATTGGAAGATCACGTGAATTATTGTTTTGTGGGGATCAGAAGAACCGGAAAATCGTACATGATGTATCAGCAGATCAGGCATTTGCAGGAGAATGGGATTCCTCTGAGCCAGATTGTTTATGTCAATTTTGAAGATGAAAGACTTCTGGAGATGTCAGCGGACGATTTGAATGTTATTTTAGAAATTGGATTGGAAATGGCGGGAGTAGACAACAGACCGTATCTTTTTCTGGATGAAATACAGATTGTGGAGCATTGGGAGAAATTTGCACGCCGTCTGGCCGACCAACAGTATCGCGTTTATATTACCGGCAGCAATGCCAAAATGCTGAGTGCCGAAATTGCTACTACACTGGGAGGGCGATATATAGTACAAAATGTATATCCTTTCTCCTTTTCTGAATTTCTGAAAGCTTCTAAAATTGAAATTGGACCAACATGGTATTACAAAAACCGTACAGAGATAGTCCGGACATTCTCCGACTATTTCAGTTATGGAGGTCTACCCGAATTAATGCTCATAGAAACAATAGAAAAACGGCAATGGCTCAGTAATCTATTCAATAAGATTTTCTTCGGTGACCTGATAACCCGTTATTCCATTCGCAATGACCTCGCTATGAAAGTCTTGATTCGTAAACTGGCTGAAAGTGTGAAACAACCTTCTTCTTTCAACCGTCTGACCAATATCGTTTCAACAACAGGCGCCAAAGTTTCAACGGACACCATTATCGATTACCTTAATTTCTTGCAAGCCACATGGCTATTCTTCTCACTTGAAAACTATGCCAGCAAATTAGTAGAGAAAATATCGAACCGGAAATATTATTTCATCGACAATGGGCTGCTGAACTTATTCCTAATAGACCCGGTGACCTCGTTATTGGAAAATATAGTTGCCATCTCATTAAAAAAGAAATATGAAGAGGAACTCTATTTTTATCAACAAAATATAGAAGTAGACTTTTACATCCCTACTGCAAAATTGGCCGTACAAGTATCCTATAGCCTAAAAGAAGAATCCACCCGTAAAAGAGAAACAGACGCTTTATTGAAAATAGCAGAAACACAAGCGGTAGAGACGTTACTCGTCATCACCTACGATGAAGAGGAGACTATTCAAAAAAACGGCATGGAGATAAAAGTTATCCCCATCTGGAAATGGCTGCTGGATACATAATTTTAAAACCTAATATTCAACCATTTATGGAACATCCTTTTTCTCAATTCAAATACTGCCCCAAGTGTGGCTCCGTGCATTTTGAAATCAACAATGAAAAGTCCAAACGTTGTGCCAACTGTGAATTCGTCTATTACTTCAACCCGTCTGCCGCCACCGTGGCACTGATAATGAATGAACGGAACGAATTATTAGTATGCCGCCGTGCCAAGGATCCGGCTAAAGGAACTCTGGATTTGCCGGGTGGCTTTATCGACATGGCGGAAACCGGAGAAGAGGGAGTCAGCCGCGAAGTGAAAGAAGAAACCGGAATGGAAGTGAAAAAGGCGGAATATTTATTCTCTTTGCCCAATATATATGTGTATTCCGGTTTCACCGTCCATACCCTGGATTTATTCTTCCGCTGTACAGTAACTGACACCTTGCATTACCAAGCAATGGATGATGCCGCAGACGTCTTCTTTCTGCCACTGAAAGATATACATACAGAAGATTTCGGACTGAGTTCCATCCGCAAAGGGGTAGGAATATTTCTGAAAGAAATGGGCGAATAATGATTCGCACAGACCACGGTATATCCTAAAAAAGCCAAACAAGTGTAACAAATTCGACTTAAAACCCGTACTTTTGTAAAAACGCGTTGCATTATGAAGAATAAACTCTCCCGAATACTATGCACGGCACTCTGCTGTGCACCTTTGCTCGCTACGGCACAGACCAGCGAGAATATCACTTCCCCTCAACGACTTTACCAGGAAGGACAGTCACTGTTCCAACAAAAAGCGTATGCAGCTGCCATCCCACCGTTGCAAGCATTCGTGCGCCAGATAGATGCAGAAGGCAAGCCCCTGCCTGTCGCAGGCGAACGAATGGAAGCCGAGTATATGCTGGTATGTGCTGCCTACGAACTAAAAGACCTTAAAAGTTTAGACAAATTGCAGGCCTATCTGGATGAATATCCTGATACACCCTATGCCAATCGCATTTATGCACTTATGGCATCCGTGTATTTCTTCGAAGGAAAATATGATGAAGCCATGGCTATGTTCAATTCTGCCCGTCTCGATCTATTGGGAAATAAAGAACGCGACGATATGACGTACCGTCTGGCAACCTGCTATTTGAAAACAGGTAATGTGAAAGAAGCTGCCATATGGTTCGAAACTCTCCGTAGCACCAGTAAAAAGTATGCAGCCGATTGCACATACTACATTTCTTATATCCGCTACACCCAGCAACGTTATGACGAAGCAATGACCGGCTTCCTGCCTTTACAGGATAACGCCAAATACAAAGCGCTTGCGCCTTATTATATCGCAGAGATTTACCTGATTAAAAAGAATTATGATAAAGCAGAAATAGTAGCGCAGAATTATCTCTCCGCCTACCCGAATAATGAATATACAGCTGAAATGTACCGTGTTCTCGGTGATGCCGACTATCATTTCGGAAAGTATCACGAAGCCATGGAAGCATTTGAAAAGTATCTGGAAAATAATAAAGAGGCTGCCCCCCGTCGGGATGCACTCTATATGCTGGGACTTTCGTACTACAACTGCGGTGTATATTCCAAAGCGGCCAATACCCTCGGCGAAGTAACCGCTGAAAATGACGCACTGGCACAAAATGCCTATCTGCACATGGGGTTGGCTTATCTGCAAATGTCAGATAAGAACAAGGCACGCATGGCATTTGAGCAAGCTGCTGCCTCCAATGCAGATATGCAAGTCAAAGAGCAGGCTGCTTACAATTACGCCCTTTGTATTCACGAGACCTCCTATTCCGCTTTCGGTGAATCTGTTACTGTTTTCGAGAAATTCCTTAATGAATTCCCGAATTCCCAATATGTAGACAAAGTCAGCAGTTATCTGGTAGAGGTATACATGAATACCCGCAGTTACGAAGCCGCCTTGAAATCCATCGAACGAATCGCTCACCCGGGCACTGCAATTCTGGAGGCGAAACAGAAAATCTTGTTCCATCTCGGTACACAGTCTTTTGCCAATGCACAATTCCAAGAAGCTATCGGTTACTTTAACCAGTCTGTAGCCTTGGGACAATATAATCTGCAAAACAAGGCGGATGCTATTTATTGGAGAGGAGAAGCTTATTATCGTCTGAACCGGATGCAGGAAGCAGCAAGTAACTTCAGTGAATATCTGAATCTTACTCCGGACAGAAATACAGAAACTTATGCACTGGCATACTATAATCTGGCCTACATAGCTTTTCATGAGAAAGATTACACACTTGCCCAAAACCGTTTCCTGAAATTCACACAACTGGAAAAAGGAGAAAATCCCACTGCACTCGCAGATGCTTACAATCGCATAGGCGACTGTTATCTGCACGCACGCCGTTTCGATGAAGCCAAGCAATATTATACCAAAGCAGAAAATATGGGAACTCCTGCAGGTGATTATTCTTTCTATCAGCTGGCTTTGGTTGCCGGCTTGCAGAAAGATTATGATGGTAAGGTTGCATTGCTCAACCGCATGGCAAACAAATATCCGTCTTCACCCTACACCATAAATGCTCTTTACGAAAAAGGCCGTTCATATGTACAGACAAGCAACAGTCGCCAGGCTATCGCAGCATTTAAAGAATTGCTGGATAAATATCCCGAAAGCCCGGTCAGCCGTAAAGCCGCTGCTGAAATCGGCCTGCTTTATTACCAAAACGATGAATATGATCGCGCGATAGATGCTTACAAGCATGTAGTAACCCAGTATCCGGGTAGTGAAGAAGCACGTCTCGCCATGCGTGACTTGAAATCGATCTATGTAGATGCTAACCGTGTAGATGAATTTGCCGCCCTGGCAGCCAAGATGCCGGGAGAAATCCGCTTTGATGCCAGCGAGCAGGATTCTCTGACTTATATCGCCGCAGAAAAGGTATATATGAAGAGAGAGATCGCTCCTGCCAAATCAAGCTTTACCCGTTACCTGCAAAGCTTCCCCAACGGCGCATTCAGTCTGAACGCCCATTACTATCTTTGTGTGATTGGCAAAGAACAGAAAGATGAAGCCGCCGTATTGGAACATGCCGGCAAACTACTGGAATATCCGGATAATCCTTATTCACAGGAAGCACTCATTGCACGTGCGGAAATTCTGTTCAACCGTAAGCAGTTCGACCAGGCATTGAATGACTACAGACAGTTGAAAGCAAAAGCTACCACTCCCGAACGCCGCCAGCTTGCAGAAACAGGAATGCTGCGCAGTGCCGCCCTGATGCAGGATGACGTGGAAACAATCGCTGCTGCCACCGACCTGCTTGCCGAAACCAAATTGACACCGGAGCTACGCAACGAAGCCCTGTATTTCCGTGCCAAGGCCTATCTGAACCAACGCGCCGACAAGAAAGCCATGAACGACCTTCAGACACTGGCTAAGGATACACGCACACTTTATGGGGCCGAAGCCAAATACCTGGTTGCTCAACAACTGTATAAGGCAGGTGAATACACTGCTGCTGAAAAGGAAATACTCAACTTCATTGATCAGAGCACACCACACGCTTACTGGCTGGCAAGAAGTTTCGTTCTGCTGTCGGATGTATATGTAGCAATGGATAAAAAACTGGATGCACGCCAATACTTGCTGAGCCTGCAACAGAATTACCATGCCGACGATGACATCGAACAGATGATTAATGAAAGATTAGAAAAACTGAAGTAAAAACCTCGTCAATTATAAATATGAAAAAGGTACAATATATATTCGGGGCATTGGCACTTATAACCATACCGAACTGGGTGCAAGCCCAAACGCAAGCAAAAGATACTACCCTGAGCCGCACGGTCGTGGTAGAACAAGAATATAATCCGGACATCATAGATGCTTCCAAGGTAAACGTACTGCCCAAGGTAATGCCGCCAACAGTCAGTAAAAAGACTGTGGAATATGATGCCACACTCGCACCTGCGGGAAATATCCCTGCAACTACCATGGAGGCGTATACAGGAGCAGAAAGCCAGGATAAAGCCAAACGCGGCTACGCCCGTCTGGGATATGGCAACTACGGCAACCTGGACGCTCGTGCCAACTATCTGTTCATCCTGCCTAACAGTGACAAACTGAACCTGAATTTCCACATGAACGGCATGGATGGCAAGTTAGATCTGCCTGATTCCAAGGATAAATGGGATGCACGTTATTACCGTACACATGCGGGCATGGATTATGTACATGCTTTCCGGAAAATGGACTTAAATGTAGCCGGAAACTTCGGGCTAAGCAACTTCAACTTCATGCCCGGCAGCACAAATAATAAGCAGAAATTCCTGTCGGGTGATGTACATTTCGGAATAAAATCAACCAGCGAAGAATTACCGCTTCAATTTCATGCCGAAACCAACCTGATGTTCTATGAGCGCCAACACGATATACAATATCAGGACGCACAGGAAGTTATGGTACGGACAAAAGCCGGTGCAATGGGAACGATCTCCGAAAAGCAGTTTGTTGGAGTAGATCTCTCCATGGACAATACGTTCTACAAGAACAATCTTTTTGAAGATTATACCTCTGTGGAATTAAATCCCTATTATCTGTATCAGAGCGAAGACTGGAAAATCCGTCTCGGCGCTCACGTGGATTTGGCATTCGGATTTGGCAAGAAATTCCGGGTAGCACCGGACGTGACAGCCCAATATATCTTCTCTGACAGTTACATTCTCTACGCCCAGGCTACAGGCGGACGGCAGGCCAATGATTTCCGCAGGCTAGAAATGGTTTCACCTTATGGCCAGAGTAGTACACAACTGGATGCCACTTACGAACAGCTGAATGCTGCTCTCGGCTTCAAAACCAGTCCGGTAACAGGTTTATGGTTTAATATTTATGGTGGATATCAGGATTTAAAAAATAATCTTGCTTCTGCCGCAATTGCGAACTATAGCGGTTCATACCTTCAATTGCTCCAAGGAAATATGCATAACATATATGCAGGCGCCGAAGCCAGCTACAGTTATAAGGATATTATTTCCTTCACCGCTTCGGGCATTTACCGTGACTGGAAAACTGCTAAGACAGAAAATAACAGCGGAGACCAGCTACTCTATTACATGCCTTCTTTCGAAGCAAACTTCAAGGTAGACATTCGTCCGATTTCTTCTGTCCTGATCAACCTCGGTTATCAGCACATCACTCGTGAGAAGATAGGCAACGAGCGTGTAGATCCGGTTGGGAATCTATACCTTGGCGGTAGCTACGAAGTCTTTGAAGGCATATCAATCTATGTCCGTGCAAACAATTTATTGAACAAAGACTACCAATATTACCCGGGATATCCCACAGAAGGTATCAATTTCATGGGTGGAGTGAGTTTTCGTTTTTAACAAATTGCGTGGCAAAAAAAGTCATTTTTGCTAAAAAAGAATATATTCTCCACATATTATAAGGTGGAAACAATTGTTTTTTTCTACTTTTGCGGGCAAATTCAGTGGCAGGAGCCACTATAAAACAGAAATTTATGCCAAAAAACCTTGTCATTGTCGAGTCACCGGCAAAAGCAAAAACAATTGAAAAGTTCCTGGGAAAAGATTTTAAAGTTCTTTCCAGCTATGGTCATATACGCGACTTGAAGAAGAAAGAATTCAGCATTGACGTTGAAAAAAACTTTGAACCGGACTATGAAATTCCGGAAGATAAGAAAGCACTGGTTAAGACACTGAAAGCTGAAGCTAAAGATGCTGATACCGTATGGTTGGCTTCCGATGAGGACCGCGAGGGAGAAGCCATCGCCTGGCACTTGTATGAAGTACTAAAACTGGAACCGGAACATACCAAACGTATCGTATTCCATGAAATTACCAAAACCGCTATACTGAAAGCTATCGAGCAACCACGCAATATTGATATCAATCTTGTCAATGCCCAGCAGGCACGCCGCATTCTTGACCGTATTGTAGGTTTTGAACTTTCTCCCGTATTATGGAAAAAAGTGAAACCCGCACTCTCTGCCGGACGTGTACAATCTGTAGCCGTACGGCTCATTGTAGAGCGTGAACGTGAAATACATGCTTTCCAAAGTGAAGCATCTTATAAAGTCACTGCTGTTTTCCTTGTTCCCGACACTGATGGAAAACTCGTTGAGATGAAGGCGGAACTTGCACACCGCCTTAAGACCAAAGCTGAGGCGCAGAAGCTCCTGGGAAGCTGCCAATCGGCAATATTTACCATTGAAGATATTACGACACGTCCGGTAAAGAAGAGCCCGGCTGCACCGTTCACGACTTCTACTTTGCAACAGGAAGCCGCACGCAAACTTGGCTTCACTGTAGCACAAACGATGATGGTAGCTCAACGGTTGTATGAATCAGGACGTATTACTTATATGCGTACCGACTCCGTAAACTTATCGGAACTCGCCATCAACGGCAGCAAAGAAGCCATTGCCAATATGATGGGAGACAAATATGTACATCCACGCCACTTCAGCACCAAGACCAAAGGAGCACAAGAAGCGCATGAGGCTATCCGTCCCACATATATGGAGAATGCACAGATAGAAGGTAGTGCACAAGAAAAGAAACTATACGATCTGATCTGGAAACGTACCATTGCTTCTCAAATGGCAGATGCCGAACTGGAAAAGACAACAGCGACCATCAGTATAAGCAATACATCCGAGGCTTTCAGTGCCACGGGAGAAGTTGTGAAATTCGACGGTTTCCTGCGTGTATACAGAGAATCTTATGATGACGATGTGGAACAGGAAGATGAAACTCATTTGCTGCCACCGTTAAAGAAAGGTCAGAAGTTAGAGTATCAGAACATTACTGCCACTGAACGGTTTACACAACATCCACCCCGCTATACAGAAGCAAGTTTGGTACGCAAACTGGAGGAATTAGGGATAGGTCGTCCTTCTACCTATGCGCCTACGATCTCTACCGTTCAACAACGTGAGTACGTAGAAAAAGGAGATAAAACAGGTGAGGAACGTTCATACAATGTAATTACTCTGAAGAAAGACAAAATCACAGATGCCACCCGTACTGAGATCACCGGAGCAGAAAAAGCAAAACTGCTACCTACAGATACAGGTACAGTAGTGACTGACTTCCTGACACAGTACTTCCCCAGCATCATGGATTACAACTTCACAGCCAGTGTAGAAAAGCAATTTGATGAGATTGCCGAGGGAGATACAAAATGGACGACTATCATGAAGACGTTCTATAAAACCTTCCATCCATCCGTGGAAAGTACTCTCGCTGCCAAAAATGCACACAAGACTGGAGAACGCATATTGGGAGATGACCCTGTTAGCGGCAAGCCTGTAAGCGTCAAAATCGGACGTTTTGGCCCTGTAGTACAAATTGGAAGTGCTGAAGATGAAGAAAAACCCCGCTTCTCTCCTTTAAAGAAAGGTCAATCCATCGAAACAATCACTTTAGAGGAAGCAATGGAGTTGTTTAAGTTACCTCGTACCCTTGGTGAGCATGAAGGCAAAACGGTTACTGTCAATGCCGGACGTTTCGGGCCGTACATTTATTACAGCGGAACTTATACTTCACTTCCCAAAGGCGTAGATCCGATGGAAATAGAATTGGAAGAGGCTTTGGAATTAATAAA
>OLZE01001744.1_pt1 | contig 10100 bp, 10 predicted proteins | sample 1674091 | NCBI WGS metagenome assembly OLZE01 (sample SAMEA103958143, study PRJEB25191) | human gut metagenome | biome: human-associated habitat [ENVO:00009003]; feature: intestine environment [ENVO:2100002]; material: feces | place: Germany | collected 2013/2015
CTCACACGAACAATGCTCCTCTCGCAAACCAAGTATCCATTGGTTCTTCCGGTGGAGACCCCAATTATGTATCGACACCTGCGCGTTTTCCAGACCTGTACCGCTTTGGAGAAGGTGGGGCATCTGGATATGGGTATAGCTTACCTGTGATTGCTGCTCTTTGTGGTAATTCCTGGAGAGAGTCGAACATTAACCCGGGGTTGGAAGAGAAAGGAAACGGAATCGGCTTTGGACTCTTTCAGTGGTCTTTTGAACGTCGAACCGCCTTAGAAAATTGGTTGAAAGAAAATGGTTATGAACTGACCTCACCAGAAGGTCAGTTGCAGTATTTGATTGTTGAGGATGAATGGCAAGGCAGCTTTGGTGGTATTTCCAGCTTACAGGAATTTTTAACTTCCACCTCAACCGATGTCCCGATGCTGGTAGAGGCATTTATGAAATGTTGGGAACGTCCCGCTGAATCTGACCCCTCACAACGTGTCGCATGGGCGAAACAATGTCAGGACTACATCCTTGCGCACGCTAATGATACGTCGATTACCGCATGGGTGATTAGTAATGAATATCTTACTGAGGCCGAAATCTTAAACAATGCGGTGATGATGTACCGTTATTTGAGTAGTGGTGGCGGTGGTGGCGGCACGTTTGGGCGAGAAAACTCGCTGCCTGTCTATATGATGATTTTGCGGCATCCTTATTTATTTTAAATGTATGGAGGTATTTCGTTGTGGCTGTTGTAAATAAAGATACGATTATGGAACGATTGAGAGAAAACTTTAATGACAATGATTCCGATGATGTCCTTGGCTTGTTGGAAGATGTGACCGACACCCTGAATGATTATCAATCTCGGTTAGAGGAAAATGGGGACTGGAAAGAGCGGTACGAACAGAATGATAGAGAGTGGAGACAGAAATATAAAGATCGTTTTTTCAATAATGACCCTGAGCCGGACCCGGAACCTGAACCAGACAAAGACCCGGAACAAGCAACGCCTACTACCTTTGAGGAGCTGTTTCATTTTGAATAAAGGAGGATATTGATTATGCCAAGAAGAATTGCAGTCGGCACGCTGAACGCAAGCACGTTAGACATTTTAAACGTGATTCGTCAAAATGCTAGTTATGAATACCAGAGTCAGGTGCCTGTCATTACGCAAGCAACTGACATTCCCAAAGTCGGTGCTGTGATTTATGGTACCCCCGCACTCGCCAATCAGTTTTTAAATGCGTTGATCAACCGTATCGCTATGGTACGTGTACAGAGTGCTACCTTTAACAACCCGTATCGTGATTTGAAAAAAGGTTACATTGAGTACGGTGAGACGATTGAGGACATCTTTGTTTCCATCGCTAAGGTGGTTGAGTATACGCCAGAAAAGGGTGAGGAACGTGAGTTCAAACGAACCCTACCGGATGTAAGAAGTTTGTTCCATGTCATTAATTGGCGTGTGATGTATCCTGTCACCATTCAGGATGAGGACTTAAAGCAAGCATTCTTATCCATTGAGGGTGTCCAGGACTTGATCGCTAAGATCGTGGACTCTGTTTATACCGCCGCCGAGTATGATGAGTTCCTGCTGTTTAAATACCTGCTGATTAAAAATATTACTAAGGGTAAGTTAAAACCGATTTCCATTGGTGATGGCACAGATCTCAAAAAAGCCGCCGTTTCGTTTCGTGGTACATCCAACTTGCTCCCGTTTATGAGCGATCAGTACAACGCTGCAAACGTCTACACGACAACACCAAGAAACAATCAGCACATTTTTATGGACGCTACCTTTAACGCTCAGTTTGATGTGGATGTTTTGGCTAGTGCGTTTAACATGGATAAAGCCAACTTCATGGGACGCTTACACTTGATTGATTATTTTAATACCTTTGATAACAAACGGTTTGAAACCATCCGTGAAAATTCGACTGGACTGGAAGAGGTGACAGCTGAGGAGCTTGCGTTGATGGCAGACGTGAAAGCGGTTCTTGTGGATGAAAACTTTTTCCAGGTTTATGATAACAAAGACCAGTTTACCGAAAAGTATGTTGCAAGTGGACTGTACTGGAACTATTTCTATCATGTGTGGAAGACCGTTTCAACCAGTGACTTTTCGAATGCCGTCGTGTTCGTTTTGGACAGCGCAACTTTGACAGCACCTGAATCCTTAGAATTCATTGTAACCAACACGGATACTTCAGATGAAGCTTGGACAGTTTCATTTAAATATAACAGTGATGATACTCTCGCTGATACTAGATACCAGTTCGTGCAGTCAGAAACCGCAACAAAAAATAGTATTGCTATTCAACCTTATGGAGCTATTATCGCTCCAATAGATAAGATTACTACTTCACTTCCTTTAGAGATTCAGATGGGTGGTGTTACCTATAAATCGACTGGAAGTGCAATTAATACTTGGAATGTAGGAACAAGGTTAACATTTAATAAAGCGGTAGCTGCAAAAAAACGATCCTGACACACCCATAGATTTAACTAAGAAATCGAAAAAATAATACACCTTGTTTCACGTGGAACCACATGTTTCACGTGAAACATTTATTGGAGGTTTTTCTATGTATATTGCACCAGGTACAGCAGTCCGACTTTTGAGGAATATTCCGCTAGATAGTACTTACAATCATACCATTTATTTTGGTAGTCGTAGTGCGCAAACCTCATACTTTTCCAGTATGGCAAAATATAGTTTAAATGACTATACCTATCAACGTGTGAAACGTGGTGTGATACGTGTCGGAATTGTAGCAGATAATCTTTATGATTGTAATTACGTGATGTTCCAGAACTCTAATTTTGGAAGCAAGTGGTTTTACGCTTTTATTAAGAGCGTGGAATACGTAAATAATGAAACCTCAGATGTAACTTTTGAACTGGATGTGATTCAGAGTTGGTTCTTTGAGTTTTCCTTACAGCAGTGCTTTGTGGAAAGAGAACATTCTAGTTCCGATGAGCCTGGTGACAATATTTTACCAGAACCTGTGGAACTTGGTGAGTATGTGTACAACACCTACGAAAAACTCGGTGAGGAACTTGAACCCATGGCGGTGATTATGGCTGCGGCGGAAACGGGTGGAGAGGATACCAGCGGCGGTATGATCGACGGTGTCTACTCTGGTACCAAAATCACAGCCTTTAATTCCTCAGATGTGGAGGGTATTAACACTACGATTAAAGGGTTTATGCAATCACCGGATAGTATTGTTAGCATGTATATGTGTCCGGTCATCTGTACCGGGGGCGCCATTGAGGACGGCGGTACCATCATTTCTGGTGCTGGTGAGGGGCACGCCACGGGATGGTCACATACCTATACACTCGATGGGGTGGGGACTGGTCTGAATGGTTACATCCCTAGAAATAAAAAGCTGTTGACCTATCCCTATTGTTTCCTTCACGTCGATAATGGCTCTGGTCAGTCCGCCCAATACCGATTTGAGTTTTTCGAGGGCGGTATCCCGCAATTGCACTTGGATTCTACCGTGATTGCACCAGTAAAAATAACCTGTCGCCCTAGACGGTATAAGGGTAGCAGCGGTGTCAATCACACCGAAACCGTGACACTGGAAAACTATCCACAATGCTCCTGGAATATGGACGCCTATAAGGTTTGGCTCGCTCAGAACATGACACCTATGGTCATGAAGACCGTGAGCGGCGTGACAACTTCAGCCCTTAGCGCTGGAAAGGCTTTGGTGAACGCAAAAACAGGGAACCTCGCTGGTGCCGCACAAGGTTTGGCAGACTCCCAAGGCGCCATGCAGCAAGTACAAGAAAACATCCAGGCATTTATGATGGATAGTTATACCGCCTCGATTCAAGCGGACTTGTGTCGTGGGAATGTGAACAATGGCTCGATCAATATGTCCCATCAATACCAGAACTTTTATATCGGTAGGGCCGCTATTACCATGAACTACGCTCGGGCGATTGATGATTTTTTCACGGTATTTGGCTACGCAACCAAACGGGTAAAGGTTCCGAACCGTACCGCAAGACCACACTTTAATTATGTAAAGACCGCTGGATGTGTCGTGACGGGAAGCGTACCTGTGGATGACATGAATAAAATCTGTCAGATACACGATGCGGGTATTACCTATTGGAAAGAGCCTGGAAATGTTGGAAACTATAGTTTGGATAACAGCATCTAAATGTTTCACGTGAAACATTGAGGAGGTGAAGGACTTGGGGAGACGTAAACACACCGAATTTGAGTTGTCGTTACGACGCAATGTAAACACGAAAAATTTTTACTTTGACCGTTTAACGGAATTGGCCGTTTCCGTTTTTAAATGGGAGAACTTGCCGAATACGGTGGATTCCCGTTATTTGGAAATGTGTTTATTCCGTGAGGGTGCGGCGGTGTTCTTTAAAGATGATGTGGTTGACGACTATCTCTGTTTGTCGGTAAATCGAAAAGGACCATTTGATGTCTATGGGAATCCGTTACGCTGTCGTGCGTACTCTAGATACAATAACTACAATTGTGAGTTGACAAACCAAAATTCTGTTATTATTTATAATAACATGATGAGAACCAATAGTATCCGTGATATTAATTTTTATGCGGATAAATTGTATTTGATCGACCGTATTATAGATGTAAATATTAATGCTCAAAAAACACCGATGCTGCTGCAAGGTACCGATAAGCAACGTTTGACACTCCTGAATCTGTACAAAGAATATGATGGCAATGCCCCGGTCATCTTTGGTACGGATTCCCTGAATTTGGAGGGCATTCAGTCTATTAATACCTCAGCGCCTTTTCTAGCAGATCAATTGTACGCTCTGAAAACAAAAATTTGGAATGAGGCTTTGACCTACCTCGGTATCGCTAACGTTAGCGAGCAGAAAAAAGAACGTATGATTACAGATGAGGTCGTTCGTGGTATGGGCGGAACGATCGCAAGTCGTTTCTCTCGACTGGATAAACGTCGTGAAGACGCTGAGCGTATCAACCGAATGTTTGGTTTAGATATTAAGGTTAGCTATAAGGATATCAGCTCTGTGCTTTCTGGTGATGAGCTGCTACTGTTCGCAAATTACCCGAATGAGGGCGAACCAGGAGGTGACTTGGATGAGTAAGTATACCGTGGAAGTCCGTTTTATTTGTGAACAGAAAGCTGGTTTGACTTCTAGCGTGGGATGTGATAAAATAGATAGTGTAATAAGTAAGTCTTGGGATAAGATTTTTACATCAAAAGTGAAATTCTTCAGTGAAAGTTATCGAAAGACTCTTTGCTCGAAAATCTTGAAACACTACTACATGCAAGAGATTGGCTTTGAAACCGTTGGTCTGTGGATGTATCACTTGAATACCCGGCTAGAGGAAATTATGCCGTACTATAACCAACTCTATGAGTCCGAACAGCTTAAGTTTGACCCTCTGAATAACGTTTCCTTTACAAGGTCACATTTGATGGAGTTTGATGGTTTGGTACAGACAGAGGATTCTGGAACTAGAGATTCGAGTACCGATAGTGGTTACAAAGACACCAACCGAATGTCAGATACCCCTCAGGGTTCTCTAAGCGGGGTTGAGTCCATGAGATACTTGACTCAGGCAACGATTACCGACGGCACCTCTGACCAGACAACAAACGAAAATACAGAATCTCAAGGAAAAACAATCACGGACAATGAAGAGAATTTCAAAGAAACCGTTGAGGGAAAACACGGTGTCGATTCCTATAGCGATCTCCTAATGAAATACCGTGATACCTTCTTAAATATTGATTTGCAAGTGATTGATGAATTTAAGGACCTGTTTATGGGACTTTGGTAAGGAGGTGAAAAATGAGTTCTTTGGATACCATACGTAGATTCCCCTACTGTCAGAAAGTTCTTCCCGCAACCTATGATGACTCCTTAAGTTACTATGAGTCCATCTGTAAATTGGTTACGAAAATGAATGAGATCATTACGGAACTAAATGCCATTGACCCGGAATCTATTTTGAAATTGGTCGATGATCGTGTAGATGAACGTTTGGTTGACCTGAATAGACAGATGCAAAACCTTACTGATCGTGTGAATCAGGTCATGGGTAGTGTAACATCTGCTCTCGAAAAGTATAACAATGAGATTACGATGGAGATGCATCGTCAATTGACGGAAATGACCGTACTACTTAGTACTCAACTTGCGGCTCTTAGAATTTATGTGAACAACCAAGATAATATGATTCTATCTGAATTGCGTTATCAGATTGAACTGCTGAAAAATCAGTTGCCGGATTTGACCACCGTCTATGTCTATTCCCCATTCTCTTCTCAGATTGTGGATATTCAGACTGCTATCAACGAAATTTGGGATAACATAAAAGTCTATTCCTTGACAGCCGATGAGTATGACGATATGAAGTGGACCGCTGAACAGTATGACGGGTTCCAGTTGACCGCTTATCAGTATGACTACTACTCTAGACGTTTTATTTGGAAAGACCCTAATTTCTATATGACCGATGTCTGGACGGGTGAGCAGATTCATACCAAAGAGGAATTGGATAAGTTGGCAACGCTTCATAAGGTTAATTCACTTAGAGCTGGTCAATATGATGCATTAGCGTTTACCGTTTCACAGTACGAATTAAATTCTTTTACTGCTGAGGAATATGATTGGAATTCTAAAAATTATTTAACTTTATATGCTGACATAATGTCAAATTTAAATAATAGAATTGGTAGATCATACAAACTATTAAAAACAAATGATAAATTAGAGTTGTTTACCTGCTCTTACCCATTAACCTTTAACATATTATCGTTGAATAAAACAGAAATTCCATCGCTGACGGCACCAGGTCAATTGTTAATATATTTTGGCGCTACCACTCAACCATTCATTCAAGTTGATATATATAAAAGAAGTAATGGACCTAAGTTATTCACTGTCACTAATGAAAGTGAACCATATACATTATTGGATATAACTGAGGAAAACAAAGATTTAGAGTGTACAATATCATATGTTGGTACAAATACTGATACAAAGCCTGGTGTTTTGTACCCACTAATCGCACAAAAATTAAATTGGAGGTGTGTTCATTGAGCGCAACAAATAAAACTACGTATCTAGATTTACCACAATTTATCGGTACGGATGTGCCCTCTTGGTTGGGTGACTTTAATGGTGCTATGGAAAAGATCGACACGGGTTATAACAATGTCGATATCAAAGCAGGGCAGGCAGCGTCTACTGCTAATTCAGCATCTAGTAAAGCTGATATCAATACACAATCTATTACTAGCATTAATGCTGAGCTAAAAACATTAAAAGAGGCTGTTCAGAATTATGACAATATCCTGAACTTTAAAATGGTTACTTGTGTACCATCGCCAAACAATCTAAAAGCTGATTCATCTATGATTATGAATCAGAATACAAACAAAACTTTGGCATCCTTGAAATTTAATGCTACTATGTTATATCCAATATCTAACCCTAGTAAGTATGTGTTTACTTGGTCTGTTGGCGGCGGAACAACGACGTTTTATGATCTGTTCACGATTGAGGATAATTGCTTTAACCTTAATCAAACCGCACTACCTAGGTCAGCAGAGTGCTTGACGATTGGTGTGATGACTTATCGAAATGATTCAACGAAAGCAATATCTAGATTGTATGTGAGGGCTTGGTACGATGGTGCCACAACTCACGTTGGCGCAATCTTTAGCAATGCACCAACAGCAAGCGTTACAATGTGGATGGATGGCTCGGTGTTCTTGTCTGGTAGTGTAATCTCTCCACCAGACCCTGAAGAAACGGAATAATTGGTAACTTTATCACATGTTTTTATAAGACTCCTGTATGTGTTTTGCAACAAAAAGAGAGGGTGAGCCCCTCTCTTTTTTCTATATTCGCTTGATACTTGGCGCCCATGCGTATCCATAGTATTTGTCAGCGATACAAACGTAAAACCAATTATCCTCATACCCGTATCTTCCTAGGACGTCTACCAGGTTGTGCTTCTTTAGTTGCGGGTATTTCGATATTAACGGACTCGCTTTTTTCGGTCGCTCATGCACACCTAACGTTTTCTGTACCTCACCTACAAATCTATGGAATCCTTCTTGTACATGACTATCCTTATCGCTCTCAATCACTAGCTCTTTTTGCGTCGCTGGTCCGCAATTTCCGTCCGGTGTTAATCCGTTCGCTTTCTGAAAGTTGATGACCGCCTGTTGGGTTTCAGGGCCAAAGTCACCGTCTGCTCTGATGTCATACCCACACAATCTCAGCTGCTCTTGCATCGCTTTTACTCCTACTCCCTTGTCACCGTAACAATAAAAGTCTTTCACGGCGGTTTTGTAGTCAATGTATACATACCCATCAATCCCTGAATATACACGTGTGTATACTTTGTCAGCGACACATCCACCGTTCGCAACTACTTGGTTGACACTGGTCGCACTGGTGTTACCTTCATTCGTGTATATGTGTGTGCTGGTCACTTTCGTTACTCTTCCTATGTGCGCACCTTTTCGAAAAATCACTAGTGCTCCTAGTTTTGGTTCCATTCCCCATGTTCCAGATGCCTTTGCATGGTTCGTAATTGCGGTGCAGTTGTAAAAAACATCACCCATGATGTCTAGCGCTTTCTCTTTACCAAATATTTGTACACAAATCCAGAATTGGTACACCGCACACCACGGATGTCCTTGACATCCTGGTAATCCGATGTTGTCAATGTCTCTTGCGTATTTTGTGTAGTTGTTGTACCCCGCATTACCAGTTTTGCTGTCTAATTGGCTGTTCGAGCGTTTCTCTAAATATCCGCTTTGCTCAGCCATTAGTTCGGCTGTTTTTGTCCATAAATCTGTGCTCACTATGATACCCCCTTGCTCTGTATTCGATTTGTCGTATTTGATTAGGTTGAATTGATCTACCACTCTCATGCAGGTGTCGACGTAACTGCTGCTGGTTGCGTAGCCGTCATTTTTGATCGTGGTTAGGTACTCTCTTGGGTTTTCGATTCCCTTTAGATTTAGATATCTCGGTAGCTGGATGAATTCAAAATAGCCTATGATGCCTTCCTCTAGGCTGGAATAGACTCTGAAGTTGTCTCGGATATTGGTTATCTGTCCAGGTGTGTACTCCTCTTGTGTGCTTAGGTTTACGCTTGGCCCTGTCCAGGCGGTTCCGCACTTTAATCCAAAGTAGTTGTGGTAATCTTTGGATAGTTTGGATTCTCCCCACCCGGATTCTACGATTGCCTGTGCGATAACCGCACTATTACAATTGATGTGATAGTGCGGTGCGTGTTTGCAGATGTGCTTTGCGATTTCTTTGATGAATGATTCTTTACTCAATATCTGGTTCCTCCTCACCGATTAATTCGTATTTTTCGATAGCGTCTTGAATGACCTTGGTTGTAATGTTTATCTTTCCTAGTTCTTGGTATTCGACTAGGTTTACTTTTAGGTTCATCTTTCCGGTGTCACCTGTTTCCAGGTAGTAAAGGCTTTTGTCTAAGATCTTTGCTGCTATATACTTACAGGTGTCACCTTTGATGATTTCATAATATCTTTTATTGTTTCGCTCACCAATGTTTCGTAGGCGTATCGGTATGATGCTCGCACTTCTTATTTGTTCTACTCTGGTATAGATTGTTATTTCGGCGATTTCTTCCCTTGTTACAAGATGATAACTCATTTATTACCTCCTCTAATATTTCTTTTTATTTTGTTAAACATGCCATCTACCTCCCTCTTTTTATTGCCATACATTCTTATATTTTGACACCATCGGTTTCGATTTTGTTAGATAATACCAGTCACGATGGTAATAGCTATGCAAGGTGTCCTCAAAATTTAACTCTGACTCACATGTCTCCTCGAAAGTGATATTGAGTTCAAGATCTACTGCTGCAATATACTTTTCAAGTCTGTCATCAAACATCCACCATGATTTTCCGTCTTCATCTTTACCGATGTACATGACACCAAACTCAATTTCCTCTTCCTTGCCTAACTTGCTCAACCTCTCATACCAGAAATCATATGCGGAATAACTAACGTCGTCCTCTGAACAAATTACTTGATCTGATATTCTCTCATTCATCATTGTTGTATTCTCCCTTC
>OLZE01001756.1_pt1 | contig 10043 bp, 9 predicted proteins | sample 1674091 | NCBI WGS metagenome assembly OLZE01 (sample SAMEA103958143, study PRJEB25191) | human gut metagenome | biome: human-associated habitat [ENVO:00009003]; feature: intestine environment [ENVO:2100002]; material: feces | place: Germany | collected 2013/2015
GAATATCAGAAGCATTGTAACAATGTTCCTGTCAGCCAACCCTTTTGCCATTACATCAAGCTTTTCATCAAACTTAAGCTGTGAATTCTGCATGCACGCTACTAATATTGCAGCCATAAATGCAACAATAATTGGTACATTATAAAATCCCATTGGAATCTTCATGACATATTCAAATATAATTCCGGTTCCAAGATACAACACAAGAAAAACAAGTATAGGTACCAGCGCAACCGGATTAGAATTCCTATCCTTTTTCATAATACCAATTAATCCTCGCCCATCTTAGCAAGCTTGGCAGCCTGGTCGGCAGCGATACATGCATCAATAATATCCTGGATGTCTCCATCCATAATCTTGTCAAGCTTATATAATGTAAGACCAATTCTGTGGTCTGTTACTCTTCCCTGTGGGAAATTATAAGTTCTTATCTTCTCAGCTCTGTCACCTGTACCAATCTGGCTTCTTCTCGCATCTGCTTCCGCATCATGTGCCTTCTGAATCTCTAAATCATAGAGTTTTGCACGCAGGAGAGCGAATGCCTTTTCTTTATTCTGAATCTGTGACTTTTCTGTCTGTGAATAAATAACAATGCCTGTCGGATAGTGGGTCAGTCGTACAGCGGAATCCGTTGTATTGACACACTGTCCGCCGTTTCCGGAAGCACGCATAACATCGATACGGATATCTTTTTCATCGATCACAACGTCAACTTCTTCTGCTTCCGGCATCACTGCTACGGTAATGGTTGAAGTATGGATACGTCCGCCGCTTTCTGTCTCTGGCACACGCTGTACACGATGTACACCACTTTCATACTTCATACGGGAATATGCTCCCTGTCCTGTGATCATGAATACACACTCTTTAAATCCGCCGATTCCATTCTCATTCAGAGAAATCATCTCTGTCTTCCATCTACGGCTGTCTGCATAATGCACATACATACGATAAACTTCTGCCGCAAAAAGTGCAGCCTCATCTCCACCTGCACCGGCACGGATCTCAACGATAACGTTCTTATCATCATTCGGATCCTTCGGAAGAAGAAGAATCTTAAGTTCCTGCTCCAATTCTTCAATTCTGGCTTTAGATTCATTCAACTCTTCTTTTGCAAGCTCACGCATCTCTTCATCTGATTCTTCTTCCAGGATCATCAGACTCTCTTCTACATTCTGCTTACAGTTCTTATATTCCTGATAAGCTTCAACGATTGGTGCAAGATCACTCTGCTCTTTCATCAGCTTACGGAAACGTTCCGGATCATTCGCCACATCCGGCTCCTGAAGTTCACCCATTACTTCCTGGTAACGAATTACCAAATCCTCTAATCTGTCAAACATAGTTCTATATCCTCTTCTATTTTTTATCTTCTTTATCTTTTTAATAGTACACGCCACAGACGATGCGGTCAAGTCCTGCCAGGTCCTTTTTTACGAACACCTTGTCATATCTTGCTTTTTTCATAAGATCAGAAACTTCTTTGCCCTGGTCATATCCAATCTCGAAAGCAAGTATTCCTCCTGTTTTCAGGAATTGTTTTGCATCAGTAACAATCTTCCGGTAGAAATACAATCCGTCTTCTTTCCCATCCAATGCACTGAATGGATCGTGAAGTTTTACTTCGTCTTGAAGCTTCTCAATTTCTGCTGTTCTGATGTAAGGTGGGTTTGATAAGATCATATCATAGGTTTCACTGACATTTTCAAAAAGATCGCTCAAAATCCAGTTCACTTTTCCTTTCTCATCCTTTTTCGTGCTTCTCAAATGTTTTTCATTTTTCTGTGCTACCATAAGAGCCTGCTCCGAAAAGTCAACACCTGTTCCTTCTATAAATATACCCTTCTGTTCTGCATAATGCATTACGCTCAGAAGAATACATCCTGACCCGGTACACATATCCAACAGTTGCAAACAACCTTTTGATCTGAATATCTCTTGTTTCATTATCTCCAGTGCCTCTTCCACAAGCACTTCTGTATCTTGTCTTGGAATCAGCACATGTTCATTCACCAGAAATTCAAGCCCCATAAATTCCTGACTTCCTGTAATATGCTGCAATGGAATATGATTTCTTCTTTTTTCAAGATATTCTTTATACTTTTTCCATGCTTCCGGATTCATGCTCTGATCCGGATCCATATAATAGCGAGCTTTCGTAATCCCTGTCACAAATTCCAACAGATACCACGCATCCAGATCTGCCTCTGTAATTCCTGCTTTCGCAAGAATTTCTTTTCCTTCTTTATATGCATTTTTCAAACTTATTGAATCGCTGCAATCTGTTTTATACACTGTCCTCTTGTCTGATTCTGTTCTCATTGCTTCAGGTTCTCCTCCTGCCATGTCTTCCAGTCAAACACTGCTTCCACTGCTTTGATCCCAACCTCGATCATACTGTCATCCGGTTCCTTTGTTGTCAGATTCTGAACCCAGAGTCCCGGTTTACTAAGTACATTGATTACCGGATGATCACTGTTTCCTGCCAGACGGATCAATTCATAAGAGATTCCTGCAATCAACGGAAGCAGGGCAATCCGAAGAAGTACTCTCACAATCTGGGACTTTGCCGTAATAAAAAAGCAAACAATAATACTTACGATCATGACAAAGAAAAGAAAGCTCGTTCCACATCTCTTATGTTGTTTGGAACTCTTCCGTACATTTTCTACATTTAATTCCAATCCATGTTCGATGCAATTAATACATTTATGCTCTGCCCCGTGATACATAAATGTTCTCTTAATATCCTTTGTTCTGGAAATCAGAACAATATAGATCAGGAAAATAGCAACGCGGATCACACCTTCTAAAACAGTCATTACAAGATGTGAAGAGGTATGCTTTTCTATAATACTACTCAGATAATACGGAAGAACCATAAAAATACCAACCGCAATCAAGACAGAAACCACAACTGTCAGATTCATGATCAGTTTTTCCTTCTTCTCCTGCTTTCTTGCCTCATCTTCTGTAAGAATTTCTTCTTCCTCGTCTTCAAAAAAACTTGCAGAATAAGTCAATGTTTTCATTCCCAGCACAAGAGAATCCACAAAATTAAAAATCCCCCGAATGAAAGGAATCTTTTGCGGTGCCTTCCATGGGAGAACTCCTTTGTATTCCTGAATATCAACTTCAATCTCTCCATCTGGTTTCCGGACGGCAACGGAATATGTTTCCCGATTCTTCATCATAATGCCTTCCAGCACTGCCTGGCCGCCTATATTCGATGATTTCATATATTTCTCCTAAACACAAAGAGGACTGAGATTTCCACCTCAGCCCTCATCACTTCGTATTTCTTATTTAATACCGTATTTCTTGTTGAACTTATCAACACGGCCACGAGCCTGTGTTGCTTTCTGCTGACCTGTGTAGAATGGATGACACTTGGAGCAGATTTCTACGTGGATGTTCTCCTTTGTAGATCCTGTAACAAATGTGTTTCCACAGTTGCATGTTACAGTTGCCTGATAATAATTAGGATGGATACCTTCGCGCATGATTTTCACCTCTCTATTTTTAAATTACTTATTATTTTCTCTAAACAGCTTTCTAATTGTATCACACATTTTTTAATAATGCAACACCTTTTTAGATAAATTTCTGACGGATGATCTGCTGAACAAGCTCTTCGTTTGTTTTTGTACGGGAAAACATATTCAAAAGATTGTCCACTGCCTCTTCTGATTTCATGCCGTTCATTGCTTTTCTCATAATATAAACTGCATCCTGTTCTTCCTTTGTGAGAAGAAGATCTTCTCTTCTTGTTCCTGATTTTGGAATATCAATTGCCGGGAACACTCTTTTCTCCTGAAGCTTCCTGTCAAGCATCAGTTCCATGTTACCTGTCCCCTTAAATTCTTCATAAACAACATCATCCATCTTGCTTCCTGTATCAACCAGTGCTGTTGCAAGAATCGTAAGGCTTCCTCCTTCTCTCATATTTCTTGCTGCTCCGAAGAAACGCTTTGGACTGTAAAGTGCTGCCGGATCAAGACCACCGGAAAGTGTTCTTCCTGATGGCGGAACGATCAGGTTATATGCTCTTGAAAGTCTTGTGATGCTGTCAAGGAGGATCATAACGTCTTTTCCATGCTCTACCAGACGTTTTGCTCTTGAGATAACCATTTCTGATACTCGTTTGTGATGCTCCGGAAGTTCATCAAATGTAGAATGAATCACCTCTACATTCGGGCCTTCAATTGCCTCACGAATATCAGTTACCTCTTCCGGACGTTCATCAATCAACAGAATCAGAAGATGCATATTCGGTTCTGTCTTCTGTACAGATAGTGCAACTTCTTTTAATAATGTAGTTTTTCCTGCTTTCGGTGGAGATACGATCATACCTCTCTGTCCCTTTCCAATAGGGGAAACAAGATCAACAATACGCATTGCTGTTGTACAGCCCGGATTCTCCAGACGGATTCTCTGATTCGGGAAAATCGGAGTCAGGTCTTCAAAGTTTTTTCTCTTCATTGCCTCTGCCGGGCGCAGTCCATTGATCGTAGACACATAAAGAAGTGCACTGAACTTTTCTCCCTGCGTCTTAACTCTTGTATTTCCTGTCAGGATGTCGCCTGTTTTAAGCCCGAATCTGCGAATCTGTGAAGGAGCAACATAGACATCTCCATCTCCCGGAAGATAATTGTCAGAACGAATGAAACCATATCCATCCTGAAGTACTTCAAGGATTCCGTTTGCTGTAAAACCACTGTCCAGCTGTTCAATATCTGTCTCTTCTTTTTTCTCTTCTTTCACTTCTTCTCTCGCTTCTTCTGCTGCTTCTTTCTGCTCTTCCTGCTCATCCAGCTCAAGCATTGCATCGATCAGATCGCCTTTCTTTAATGTCGAAACACCTCTCATCTTTCTTGCTTTTGCAAGTTCTTTCAATGTTGCCAGTGGCAATGATTCATATTTTTCTCGTGTCATATTCTTTTCCTTTCTTTTCAGGTATATCTGTTCTGTCAATCCACTTCACATGTGCCCTTTTCACATACTGGATTATTCATTCATACTTCGGGAATACAAGTCTGATTCGACTTTAATGGAAATTTGCTTTAAATATGGTGTTATTATACAGTATATTTTTCTAAAAAGAAAGAACTTTTTGAACTTTTCTCTGTTTTCCTGTACTTGCGTGTTTCCTTTTTCAGTGGTATCATTAATTCAATCAAATCAGAGAGGTATAAAATCATGACAAACAATGAAAAAGCTTTAAAAATGCATGAAGAATGGAATGGTAAGATAGAGACAACTGCCAAAGCGCATGTCAACTCAAGAGAAGATCTTGCCATCGCTTATACTCCGGGTGTTGCTGAACCTTGTAAGGTGATCGCACAGGATCCTGAAGCTGCATATAAATACACTATGAAAGCCAATACAGTTGCTGTTGTATCTGACGGAAGTGCTGTTCTTGGTCTTGGGAACATCGGTGCACTTGCTGCTATGCCGGTTATGGAGGGAAAAGCGGTTCTGTTTAAGGAATTCGGTGGTGTCAACGCAGTTCCGATCTGTCTGGATACACAGGACACAGAAGAGATCATTGCCACTGTAAAAAATATTGCTCCAGCTTTTGGAGGCATTAACTTAGAGGATATTTCTGCTCCAAGATGTTTCGAGATTGAAACACGCCTGAAAGAACTTCTGAACATTCCGGTTTTCCATGATGACCAGCACGGAACGGCTATCGTTGTCCTCGCCGGAATCATCAATGCCCTGAAAGTAACAGGAAAGAAGAAAGAAGATTGCCGTGTTGTAGTGAATGGAGCCGGATCTGCCGGAGTTGCTATCACAAAGCTGCTTCTCACTTATGGTTTCCCTCATATTACAATGTGTGACATCAATGGAATCATTTCCAAGAGCTCACCGAACCTGAACTGGATGCAGCAGCAGATGACTGAAGTTACAAATCTGGAAGAACGCACCGGAACACTTGCCGATGCATTAAAAGGTGCTGATATTTTCGTTGGTGTTTCTGCTCCGAATATTGTTTCTAAAGAGATGGTTGCTTCCATGAATAAGGATGCGATTCTGTTCGCCATGGCAAACCCTGTACCGGAGATCATGCCTGACCTTGCAAAAGAAGCAGGTGCCAAAGTTGTCGGAACAGGACGTTCTGACTTCCCGAACCAGGTAAACAATGTTGTTGCGTTCCCTGGTATTTTCAAAGGTGCATTAGAAGGACGTGCCACACAGATTACAGAAGAAATGAAACTTGCTGCTGCCAATGCAATCGCAGGTCTTGTTTCAGAAGAAGAATTGAATGAAAACAACATTCTTCCGGAAGCCTTTGATCCTCGTGTAGCAGACACAGTAAGCAAAGCAATTAAGGATTTAATCTAATATGTGGGGAGAGAAGCGCTACCACTCTCTTGACTATGCATTAAAATCCCAGTTTGGAGAGAAAGTATATCGCATTGCATTGAACGGCGGTATGACTTGTCCGAACCGTGATGGTAAGATCGGATATGGTGGCTGTATCTTCTGCAGTGGTATGGGTTCGGGAGATTTTGCCGGTTCTGCCTGCAAAACAATTACAGAACAGCTCGCAGAAGGGAAAGCCATTCTTGCCAGAAAGCGTCCGGTGCATGCTTATATCGCATATTTCCAGGCTTTTACGAGTACCTATGCCCCCATAGAATACTTGCGGAAAGTTTTTACAGAAGCAATCGAAGACCCTGATGTAAAAGTACTTGCAATCGCAACCCGCCCTGACTGTTTAGATTCTGATGTTCTGGAACTTTTAGATGAATTGAATCAGATCAAGCCTGTCTGGGTTGAACTTGGTCTTCAAACCATTCACCCAGAATCTGCCAGATACATTCGCAGAGGTTATCCTTTAGAGGTATTTGATACTGCTGTACATGAACTGAAGCGCCGGAATCTGACTGTTATCGTACATGTCATTTTATTCCTGCCCGGAGAGACTCATGAAATGATGCTTGAGACAATCGAATATTTGAATCATTCAGATATTGACGGAATCAAGTTGCAGCTTCTCCACATTTTGGAAGGAACTGATCTTGCAGTTGAATATCAGAAATATCTTTCAGATCCTGCCTATACCGGTCCTGCTTTCCATATCCCGGATGCGGACGAATACATCGGTCTGCTCACTGAATGTATCCAACATTTGCGTCCGGAAATTGTCATTCACCGACTGACCGGTGACGGACCGAAGGATCTCTTGATTGCACCTCTGTGGACAGGCGCAAAACGAACTGTTTTAAATCAGATCCACAAATATATGAAAGATCATGACTTGTACCAGGGAAAGGAGTATTATGGCTGAAACATTTACATTATATAAATTGATCGTGTTGTACATGTTGGATAGAGTCGATTTTCCGCTTACAACTTCCCAAATATCAGAATTTATTCTGGATAAAGGGTATACAACTTATTTCCGTCTTCAGTCTGCGCTTGCAGAATTAACGGATTCCGGACTTCTGAAAATTGAGCTGACACATAATCGTACACTTTATAATCTCACAGAAGAAGGGGCTGCTACGATCAACTATTTCAGAAATAAAATTTCTCCTGAGATTCGTCAGGAAATTGATAATTTTATCAATGAGAAAAAATATGATCTGAAAGAAGAGGTTTCTGTTAAATCGGATTACTATCTGAATACAAACCATGAATATGAAGTAAAATGCCAGATTTTAGAAAATGGCTCCCACCTCATCGATATGACACTCACTGTGCCAACTCAGACTGAGGCAGAAGCCATTGTAAATAACTGGAATCGAAAGAATCAGGAGATTTACGCTTTACTGCTCTCGCAGCTTCTGTAAACGCTCCTTGATCTGTTTCTCATAACCAAGATCGCCGGGTTCATAGAACCTGGCGTCTTTTATTTCATCCGGAAGATACTGCTGATCCACATAATGATTCGGATAATCATGTGCGTACTTATATCCTATTCCGTGTCCTAACTTCTGTGCACCTTTATAATGTGCATCCTGAAGGTGTGTCGGAACAGTTGTTTTATTGTTCCGTACTGCATCGTTCGCTGCAAATATTGCATTAACGGCAGAATTACTCTTTGGCGCAGATGCCACATAAGTCACCGCCTGTGAAAGAATGATCTGAGATTCCGGCATTCCGATCCTCTCAACTGCCTGTGCAGCCGCAACCGCAACAGTAAGTGCCATCGGATCCGCATTTCCAACATCTTCCGATGCACAGATCATAATTCTTCTCGCTATAAACTTCACATCTTCTCCTGCATACAACATCTTTGCAAGATAAAAGACCGCTGCATCCGGATCTGAGCCGCGCATGCTCTTAATAAATGCAGAGATAATATCGTAATGGTTATCTCCTTTTTTGTCATAATTCACCACTCGTTTCTGAATGCATTCTGACGCGACATCTAAAGTAATATGAATTTGTCCATCTTCGCTTCTGTCCGTTGTCAATACACCCAGTTCAATCGCATTCAGTGCATTTCTTGCATCTCCACCTGACACATCCGCCAAAAATTCAAGTGCATCATCTTCTATCACTGCATGAAAGCTTCCAAGACCTTTCTCAGTATCATTCACTGCACGGAGAAGCAGTTCCTTAATATCCGTCTTCTCCAGTGGACGCAATTCAAAGATACTTGATCTCGAAATCAAAGCTCCATTTACCTCAAAATAAGGATTCTCCGTTGTTGCGCCAATCAGGATCAACGTTCCATCTTCCACAAATGGAAGCAGATAATCCTGCTGCCCTTTATTAAAGCGATGAATCTCATCAATAAAAAGAATCGTCTTCTTTCCATACATTCCCTGCAGATCTTTTGCTTCTTTCACTACTTCTTCCATATCTTTCTTTCCGGCAACTGTCGCATTGATCTGTTTGAACTCTGCACTGGTTGTATGTGCGATCACCTTTGCCAGTGTTGTCTTTCCTGTTCCCGGAGGTCCGTAAAAAATCAAAGAACTCAGCTTATCTGCCTTAATTGCCCGGTAAAGCAATTTATCTTTTCCTATGATATGCTTCTGTCCCACTACTTCATCCAGTGTCACCGGACGCATCCTGGATGCAAGCGGAGATTCCTTCTCTTTATTTGTCTCTCTCATATAATCAAATAAATCCATCTTTCTCTCCTGTTTTCAATCTTATATTCACATTTTCAATCCATGATCAGATGATCCACTGTCACAAACTCATAACCTTTCCCCTGCAACAGATCTACAATCCGTATAGCCGCCTGCACAGAAGAAGGATAACAGTCATGCAATAAAATAACATCTCCCGGATTTATCTCTTCCACAACTGTTTTTACAACCGCCCCTGCATCTTCGGTCATCCAGTCCAGCGGATCCACCGTCCATCCGATATATATTCTGCTCAGATCTTGTTCGCTGTCCACCGGGAGTTCCCCGTAAGGCGCTCTTGCGAACACCGGTTGTTTTCCCGTTATCTTTTCAATCACTGTATCTGTCTGTTCCAGTTCTTTCTTTGCTTCTCCCGTTTCCAGCTTTGACAGATTGCAATGCGTATAAGTATGATTTCCGATCAAATGACCTTCTTCATACATTCTTTTTACGATTTTTTTGCTTTCTTCTTGTTCTGTGTTTGCTCCGATCAGAAAAAATGTTGCTTTGATCCCCCGTTCTTTTAAACCGTCCAAAAGCATCGGAGTATACTTTATATTCGGCCCATCATCAAACGTAAGCGCAATCTTCGGTTTCTGCTCTTCTCCCCCTGCACATTCCGCCGCAACATCTTCTGACGCCGTTGAAACAGCCGTTTGAAAATCAAATGGAAAAAAGCGCAGCACTGCTGCCAACACCAAGATCTGCATCCATATTTTTCTGTTTCGCTCCATTGCATCTCTGCCTTTGATTTCTTTCACTTTCCAGTATATGTTCTTCTTCTCTTATAGATGCAAAGCGTTCCGTTTTGCAAGATATACCGTCATATTTTTCTTACACGGCTCTTTCTGTACTCTGACGGACTTTCCCCTTTCTGCTTACAAAAAGCTTTTGAAAAATAAAGATTATTCTCAAAACCAACAGAATATGCAATCGCCGAAACCGACA
>OLZE01001759.1_pt1 | contig 10032 bp, 9 predicted proteins | sample 1674091 | NCBI WGS metagenome assembly OLZE01 (sample SAMEA103958143, study PRJEB25191) | human gut metagenome | biome: human-associated habitat [ENVO:00009003]; feature: intestine environment [ENVO:2100002]; material: feces | place: Germany | collected 2013/2015
CTGTGGCTGTCCTTGTCAGATTCAGGCACTCTATAAGGTTCTCGGAAATAGGGAATATGGCAACCTCACTACTTGCGACTTTATCTGCCGTGGTGTAAATTCGCCAAAGGTATTTCTTAAGTATATGGAAATGCTTGAGCGTCAGTTTGGAGCCAAGGCAACCAAGATTAAGTTTAAGGCAAAAGAATGGGGATGGCATAATTTCTCTATGCGCGTGAATTTTTCCAATGGCAAAGAGTATTGCAAAGATCGTTATCACGATTTATTCTTCATCGGTTATTTGCAGGTAGGTAACTTTACTCGTCCTTCTTGCTATGAGTGTCACTTCAAAGGCTTCCCTCAGAAAGCAGACATTACTCTTGCTGATTTTTGGGGCATTGAGAAGCTTGACAAGTCTATGGATCAGGATAGAGGAACATCCCTAGTAATGGTTAATTCAGACAAAGGTATGGTCCTCTTTGAGGCTATTAAGGACAAGATTTGTTGGAAGGAATTCTCAATGGCAGATGCTCGTAAGGGAAATCCGGCAATGGATAGTTCATTGAAGTCGGCAAAGCTTGACAGAAATAAATTCTTTGAAGCATTGGATAAAGAGCAATTTGAGGTAGTTGCCAAGAAATATTTCCCTCCTGTACCTACAAAACTAACTGATATCAAGAAGCGAATTCGCGGAGTTTTATTTCTTGCCAAACGAGTTTTATCACTTTTCAGAATGCTAGGATTATCTTGCAATGCTTGGAGCACCTTTTTATGGGTAAACTTCTTTTCAAGGAATGTCGTGAGAGGTTGTCGACTTCCGCTGATGAATCAGAGTAGAACAGTCATTCAACTTGACAAAGGCGCAAAGATGGAACTGAAAGCGAAGCTTGCTACAGGAAAAAAGCAAATCAGAAAGTCTCGTACTGAAACTCGCATTCTTTTGGAGAATAATGCTAAAATGACAGTTATAGGGGATTTTCAATGTTTTGCTAACTCCTACATCAGGGTTTTTCCCAACAGTCACCTGGTTCTTCATGGAGGTTTTATCAACGAGAATGTTCAAATTTCATGTGGTGAAACTATTGAAATTGGTGAAGGTGCAACCATTGGGCGTGACGTATGTATTCGTTCGTATGATGGGCATACTATTGAGGAAGAAGGTTACAAAATTGCAAAATCTATTAAGATTGGTCGATATGTATGGATAGGACAAGGTGCGACTATTCTCAAGGGCGTAACTATTGGCGATGGAGCTATTGTGGCATCAGGAGCTCTTGTTTCCAAAGATGTACCTGCGCGCACTATCGTAGGTGGAGTTCCAGCAAGGGTTATTAAGGAAAACGTAAAGTGGCATAGATAATGGTAACATCGGTTTCAGACAACAATAAACGCATAGCAAAGAATACACTACTCCTATACGTCCGTATGGTTATTACTATGGGGATAGGAATCTTTACTTCGCGTATTGTTCTCCAGAACTTGGGTGTTGTAGACTATGGTATCAACAACGTTGTTGCAGGAATGGTGACTATGTTTACCTTCCTCAATAGCACCCTTGCTTCTGGCACACAACGATTCATCACCTTTACACTTGGAAAAGGAGATATTGAGAAGAGCAAGATAACCTTCTCTACTACTTTCGTAGTACATTTTGCAATGGCAGTCCTCCTTTCAATAATCATTCTTATTGGCGGTTTGTGGTTTATGAATGGTCAACTTGTGATACCCAAGGAGAGAATGGATGCTGCCTATTATGTATTCTATACTTCAATCGTCATTATCTTCCTCAACGTTACACAAGTACCATATATGTCTACACTTATTGCTCATGAAAATATGAGTGTGTACGCATATATGGCCATTTATGATGCTGTAGCAAAACTTATTGTTGCGTTTTCGTTGATGTACTCAACTATTGATAATTTGAAGCTTTTTGCCGTATTACAGATGGTTATCAGTGCTACCAGTATTTTGATTTATAGAATTTATTGTAAGCGAAAGTATGAGGAGTGTGTTACATCTTGGACAGTGGACAAGTCTCTATTGAAATCTATTATTGGATTCTCCGGCTGGAATGTTTTTGGTTGTGCTGCGGTAATGTTTAACAATCAGGGCTTGAATATGCTTCTTAATATGTTCTTTGGTACGATTATTAATGCCGCAAGAGGTATTGGAAATGTACTAAACGGAATGGTAATGCAGTTGGTAACTAACTTTTTGACAGCAGCCAATCCTCAAATAGTAAAATATTGTGCTGTACATGAATATGAGAAAATGTTTACACTCATTAATAACAGCTCTCGTTATGCAGGCCTATTAATGTTATTCGTGCTTTTGCCATTATGTTTCGAAGCTGAATTTGTTCTCACTTTGTGGTTTGGAGAAATACCAGATGATACGGTATTTTTTACGAGAATTATATTGATTCAAAGTTTGATTCAAACCATGGCAAGACCTATTGTTACTGGTATTCATGCCAATGGAAGAATGAAATGGCCGAATGTCTTGTCAGGATCAGTACTTCTTTCCATCGTACCCATCAGTTGGGTTCTTTTAAAGATGGGTGTAAGTATGTACGTTGTTCTGATAATTGGTATTATTCCATGGGTGGTGGAGACATTCATCACTGGATCCATTTTGGGGCGATATACAGGATTTTCGATTGGTAAGTTTTATAAATATGTATATGGTGTAGTTTTCCCTATAGGTATTGTTTCGTCGCTTCCTCTTTTTGCTGTTTGCTACTATATGGAAGAGGGGGGCAGCCGATTCCTTATAGTGGGAATAACTAGCGTAATAGTTTGCTGTATTCTTATCTATTTCTTTGGTTTAAGCCCAATAATGCGAAATACAGTTAAAAAAAAGGTGCTATCAAAAATCAAAAGGTAATATGTCAATCAGTTCAATAAAGAAATACATCTCTAACTTTAAGAAATATATACGTACAGGAGGAGTTGTTTACACAAATGTTTCGATAGTAGCACCTTCTTTGCAACTCTCAAATAAAATTGTTTTTGTTTCAGGTGGAACTAGCGGTATCGGACTTGGTATTGCTAAGCTCTTTCTTGCAGAAGGTGCAACTGTAATCATCAGTGGACGAAACAAAAAGAAGCTTGACGAAACAAAGCAAGCACTCAACAATCAGAACCTTTACACCATTTGTTGGGATATTACCGATGAAAAGGTTGCTGATTCAAAGATTCATCAGCTTGTTGTTGAAGTTGGCGGAATTGACATTTTCGTCAACAATGCGGGTATCTATGATTCTGCTTCGTGGGACAAAGTGACACCTGAAATGTATGATAAAGTTGTTGATACTAATCAGCGAGGACTCTACTTTATGTGTCAAGCAGAAGGTCGCTATTTCGTAGAGAACAACAGAAAAGGAAAGATTATTAACATCACATCTATCGCAGGTATTCTTACAGGTTTCAATCCATACAATGTTTCTAAGTGGGGAGCTACTTGTATCACACGTGGGTTGGCAAAAGTGCTTGTCTGTAAAGGTGTGCTTGTTAATGCAATCGCTCCTGGTAATGTAGTAACTAACATCCATAGAGGAGTTCAAGGTAAGTCGGTAGAGGATAATGCCTACACTAGCCAGCATCCAACAGAACGCTACACTTTGGTAGAAGAGGTCGCATCTCTCGCACTCTATCTTGCGAGCGATGCGGCCAACAATATAGTAGGACAGGTAATTGCTATTGATGGAGGATGGACATTGAACTAAAACAATATGATAATAATTATTATAGCTATCGTATTTTGGAGTATTGCAGGACTCTTTCTTTTCAATGCCCTCTACAAGCGAACAAATCATTACAATAACCAGCTTATCGATGTGCGCAAGTATTGGGATATGACTAAATTTCCCAAGGATTTGCAGGTGGTTAACCTCGGAAGTAATCATCCAAAGTTCGGTTTTGACTATAGTGAATCAGGTGTTAAAGGCTTGAATTGTGCTGTTGGTCCACAAACTTTCGAATACGATTTTGCTATCCTACGTAAAATCATTCCGTATTTAGCCCCAGGAGCTTTTGTGATAATTCCGGTATGTCTTTTGAAGTTTTTTTTATATCGCCAAAAACCGAGGAGTATACACGCTAAGTATTATACTTTCCTTCCAAAGAAGGATATTGTAGATTATAATAAGAAAGAAGAGTTTAAACTCATCAAATTCCCACTCTTCTTCAATCCTCGACTCCTCCGCTTTGTGTTTCGCGACATCAAGAAGGATACTCGTCTTGAGCTGACTGAAAATCCAATGAAGGATGCAGTCACTCTTGAAAAAGATGTCGACTTCTGGATTAACTGCTGGAATAGTGAGTTTGACATCACATTGCCAACGCCTATACTTTCACAAGAAAACGAATACGAAATTCAGCAGAACATCAAAATTCTGAAAGAAATGCTCATTTATTGCACTTTACGCCGACTCAAACCCGTAATCGCTATCCTTCCAGTCACGGAACACCTCTCTTCTCGATTCACAGAATACTTCATTCAGACTCACATTTTTCATTATATTAACGAAGCCAATGTAGTAGAAGCACCAATGCTGAACTATTTGAAGGACGAACGTTTTACTTCTCCAGAGTTGTATATCAATAGCTTCTTTATGAATAAGAGAGGAAGGAAGAAGATAACAATGGAAATTATTGGTAAACTAATAAAGGCATAGAAGACTGTTAGTTTTACAGAAACATGCAAGAAAGTAATCTAAGAAGAAGAAAAATAGGAATTAATATATTGTATCGAAAATGAGAATTGGAATTATTACACTCCCTTTACACGTCAACTTCGGAGGCTTTCTTCAGAACTATGCTTTACAGCAAGTGTTGAAGGAGATGGGGTATGAACCAATAACTCTGAATCAAAGAATTATACCAAAGCCTATTATACTGCAGATAAAGGAGATTATGCAAGCAAATATCCATACGTTTGTTCTTAGTTTCATTGGAAAGAAGAGGAATAGGCAATATTTGTATTATCACGGAACTTCCATACGTACTCTTTTGTGGAAGAACTCGACGTATTTCTATGACACTTATATTAATCATACAGAGCCTATGAATCCTAATTTGGATTACAACGGCATAAGCGAGAGATTGGGACTTGGTGCACTTGTTGTAGGAAGCGATCAAGTGTGGAGACCAAAGTATGTGGAAAATCTCTCAACTATGTTTTTGGGCTTTGAACATAATCCAAAAATCAAAAAGATAGCTTATGCTGCTTCTTTTGGAACTGGTAAGTGGGAGTATTGCGAAGAACAAACAAACGAGTGTGCAAAATTGGCTAAACAATTTGACCTAATTACAGTAAGGGAAAGTGTAGGTGAAGTTTTTGTAAATAATTTCCTTGCATCAAATGCTGAGTTTGTTCTTGATCCAACTCTTTTGCTTAATAAAGAAGACTACATTAAGATAGTAGAGAAAGAGAACGAGGTAAAATCTGAGGGTAATTTATTTTGCTATATTCTTGATATGACTGAAGAGAAGAAACAATTCATTGGACATGTCGAGAAACAGTTAGGATTGAAATCCTTCTATGTAAATATAGGGGAAAATACACGTCCATTTACAAAAAGGTTTATCAAGAAACATCTCGAACGATTCCAAAATCCAACAGTCACTAAATGGTTAAGAGGTTTCATGGATGCAGAAATGGTCATAGCTGACTCTTTTCATGCAGTAGCCTTTGCAATTCTTTTCAACAAGCCATTTTGGGTAGTAGGAAATTCTGGAAGAGGAATGGCAAGATTTGAGTCTATTCTTTCTCTTTTTAATCTCAAAAATAGATTGGTAGATGCAGAAAGCCTTATACAAAAGAATGTTACAGAGCCTATTGATTGGAATTCTGTAAACCAGATTAGAGAAGAGTGGAAAAACAAGTCTTTGAAACTACTCCAAGATATACTGGCTAAGTGAGTATGAAGATATCAATAATAACGGCTGTCTATAAAGCAGAGTCTTTCCTACGAAGATGTGTAGATAGCATCATTGCTCAAACATATTTGGATTGGGAGCTAATCCTTGTGGACGATGGTTCTCCTGACAAGAGTGGAAATATTTGCGATGAATATGCAGCTAAAGATTCTCGTATAAAAGTCATTCATAAAAAAAATGGGGGATTAGGATTCGCCCGTAATTCTGGACTTGAAATAGCAACAGGAAAATATATTGCTTTTCTTGATAGTGATGATTTTGTTGACATTTCTATGTATGAAACGCTATATAATACAGCCACTCAATATAATCTAGATACTGTTTTTTGTGGTTTTAATCAATATAGTTCATACAATATTAAATCCAAACAAGAAGTTAGTACTTTCACAATATACGAAGGTAAGGACATAAAAGAAAAGGTTTTATTAAATATGATAGCAGGGACTCCTGAGCAAAAAGAAGATAGAACCTTATTTATGTCGGTTTGGCATGCCATATATTCAAACAAACTTATACAAAAAAATAATATTCGCTTCTGTTCAGAAAGAGAAATCATATCAGAGGATATCGTTTTTGATATTGATTACTTAACCCAAGCCCAACGTGTAGCCTATATCCCTGATTGCCTTTATTATTACTGTTTAAATGAAAGTTCATTATCACGCATATTTAGAAAAGACAGAAATGACAAAATAATAACTATGTATGAAAAATTGATAATGAAAGCAGAGGAGTTCAATTGGCAAAACGATGAAAAACTACGTATCATGCGTTTATTTATAGGTTATAGCAGGAATGCCATGATTGATCTATGCAATTCAAATATAAAATTCAGAGAAAAGATAAAGCTTCTTCACCAAATATGTTCAAATGACATTTGGATAGAAATATTAAACAAATATCCTTATCAAAAGCTACCTACAATATATGCTCTTTTCACTATACTAATAAAACATAAATACTACCTATCTATTTATATACTTTCACATTTAAAAAAAACAATATTTTAAAATGATCTGTGTATTAATCGCAAAAATAAAGATTATAACTATATGTCAAAACAACGTGACAAAAACATAGATATAGCTAAAGGGTTAGGTATATTTCTTGTTGTATGGGGACATACTAGTGCTACACCAGAATGGATATCAGCATTTCATATGCCTCTATTCTTTTTCCTTAGCGGAATATTCTTCCGCCCAAATCCAAATTGGTGCCAATTTCTAAAATCAAAGTCTAGAAGGTTATTAGTCCCATACATAATATATTTTTACATGTGTAACATTTTCGATGGAATATTACACATGTTACGTGACCAACCATTTGACTGGAGTGATAGATTATTACAGTTTTGGGCTCCTCGCGCTATGGCTGGTCCTCTTTGGTTCTTATTAGCCCTTTTTTGGATGCTTTGTTTAAGTAATTTATTATGGCAACTTGCAAAGTCAAAATGGATTATTGGAGTAGGTTGCATATTATTATGCTTAATCGGTTGGCATGAAACACATACCAATCATTATCATGGATTATTTCTTACTCATGCTTTAATAGAGATACCTTTTTTTTTCCTTGGCCATTTATTACATAATATCAATAGCAATAGAACGAAGACATCCCTATATGTAACTCTAAAAGATACAATACCATGTTATATGCTTCTATTAATAGGGGGGGGTAATTTATTAATTTTCAGCGTATTATATAAATATTCCGATTTGAATTCTCTACTTTTTCCCAAAGTATATATTTATTATACTGGAGCAATAGCCGGTATCAATACAACTTTGATCATTTCTATACTTATATATAGATACCTAAAAGGCTCCCTTACCTCTCTCTTCAAAAATTGGGGATGCCAATCACTAGGGATTATGGGAATACATAATTGCTTATTATCATTAATGCTTATTGGTTATTGCCAAACAGCACTGTTAATAGACAAATGTGGATTATGGTCTTTTACTATTGGGCCTATTGATAGCCAAGGTTGTTTTATTATAGGCTTGCTCTTGGCAATCCCTACTACTTTTATAAGTTACTTAATTGTTAAACGAATACCTATTTAATATTTATCTCATTAGTAAAATTCAATAAGTAAGCAGTCAAAAAATGGCTATTGATTGAAAATTCTATATTCGCTACGAACAAAATTTTAGCATTATATATAGCAGTGAAGTTCTTGAAAGATTTTATTTTCAGTACTAGAACGAGGCTTTTCCTCACGGAGAATTTCTCCGATACCTTAAATTGAGTGCTTACAAATACAAATTAAAACCTGAGTTTAGTTCTATAAGCACTATCTTTGAATTCGAACTTAAATTAAAAATTATGAAGTTAGCAATATTACTGACAGCAACCGTTAAAGTACAAGTTGTTGGTGGAAACTTTAGTGTGAAAGAAAGGGCAGTAATGTACAGCTCTGCTTTAAGATATTACGCTAATAAGATAGGTAAGAAATACCCAATTGTATTTTTGGAAAATTCAGACTATGACTTGTCTGAGTTGAAAAAAGAATTTAATGATAAACTGGATATAGAATGGATTCAGTTACGACCTAACGAGAAATTGCCTTTTAATCCACAAAAAGGAAAAAGTTTTAATGAATATTTAATGATTAAAGAAGGAGTCTTACGTTCTAAGAAACTAAAAGAGTGTACGCATTTCCTTAAAATTACGGGACGGTATGCCATGGTTAATATCCTGACAATCACAAGAGAAATAGAAAAGCGAGCGAACAATAAGGTTTTTATGGGTGATATCAAGGATACAAGATTATATGAAATGATTGGTTCCAAGAATTACGGACATTGGGGAGATAGCCGTTTTTGGGTATGCCAAGTGGAATATTATAAAAGTCAAATGCTTGAGTGTTACTTGGAAATGGATGACTGTGTTGATGGCAAATGGGCAGAGCACTATCTACTAAATATGGCAAGAAGGTATAAGCAGGACAAACGTTTCATTTTCCGTTTTCGTAATCAGGTATTATTCAATGGCATCACGGGCATGCGTACTTCAAAGGATTTAGCAACAGGTAAATTCCGTCAAGACTCTTTTAGTATCAAAATCAAATGTCAAATTCGTCATTTGATGAGAGTTTTATTTCCTAATTTTTGGTTCTAATAAATTATGGAAAAGATTAATCTCTCAGAGAGAAGAATCGAATATATTGACGCAATACGTGGGGGTAGCATATTACTTGTAGTTCTAGACCATATATTAAATATTGGAACCGGAAACTATGATGAAAATGAACTACTATATCGTATCATTTATTCTTTCCACATGCCCTTATTCTTTTTTATCAGTGAAATGGTAAGTTATAAAAGAACCGAAGAATGGACTAATACATTTTTTACACGTTTTGTCAAACGCAAATTCTTGACTTTGATAGTACCTACATTTGTCTTTTTCATTCTTGCCATGACTATTGGACATAAAAACATTGGTAAAACTTTTTTAGAAACAGGAGTCGGAGGTTATTGGTTCGGACAAGTTTATTCCAAATGTTACTCATATACGGTTTGATCTCATGGATAAGTAACCATATTTCAACACACTTGTTAATGCCATTATTGACGATCTGTTGTTTATCAAGAATGGTATGTTTTTTTGTGGATGAAGAACCTTTACTATACCGAGTTTTTGTTTTAAGAGAATTTTTCATGAATTTTTACTACTTTATCTTCGGATTAATTGCAAGAAAATATTATGGAACTTTTACCAAGATAATAGTAAGTAGTAACATAAAAGGATGGGCATTGAGTATATTTATAGGTTTCTTAATACTTAGTTATCAAGAATGGATCCTGATTTTCAGTAAAAGTAGCCAATCAACTCTTTTTAAGAGTTTCTGGAGTGTTAATTATTATTAGTTTTTTTATCAAATACAAAAATATTTAGAGCAAAAGAATACCATATCTAATAGTCTGAATTTTATAGGCAAACGAACATTTGACATTTACTTAATTCATTATTTTTTCATTCCTGATTTATCTGGAATATGGAATTACATTGGAGAAAGTGACATGCTATTATTTCAACTAATAATCAGCATCGTTTTGATGATCATTATTGTTACTTGCTCCATTATATTAGGAGAAATTAT
>OLZE01001761.1_pt1 | contig 10021 bp, 10 predicted proteins | sample 1674091 | NCBI WGS metagenome assembly OLZE01 (sample SAMEA103958143, study PRJEB25191) | human gut metagenome | biome: human-associated habitat [ENVO:00009003]; feature: intestine environment [ENVO:2100002]; material: feces | place: Germany | collected 2013/2015
GAGAGCATCTGCCTTACAAGCAGAGGGTCACAGGTTCGAGCCCTGTAGGTCCCATATCTAATTAAATATGGCGGGATAGCTCAGTTGGCTAGAGCACACGGTTCATACCCGTGGTGTCGTTGGTTCAAATCCAGTTCCCGCTACTATGACGAAGACTGCGTGCTTAAGAAATTAGTACGCAGTCTTTTTTACGCAAATTTACTGGTTACTGCTTATATCAAGCAAAGAAATAATAGTATTAAGGAGCAACTTGTGGTAATATAACAGATAATGATATAGAAAAAAGTTGTTGTCTTTCGTTTATATTTTAAAACGTGGCCAATAACAGAAATACGGAGGAAACAAGATGAATAAGAAAAGCGGATATGCGCTCAGAATAGTACTTGGAGGTTATCTTACCTACCTGGGGATCAGAATCTTAAGTGAGATGATCCAGCAGCGTCCTAGCAATATGACACTTATGTCAGTACTGGCAGTTGTATTTATCCTGGTTGGAGTTGCTTATGCAGGGAATGCCATCTGCAAAACGTTTGAAATTGATATCAAAAAGCAGATTGCGAAGATGATAGCAAAGAGAAAAGCGGAGCAGAAACGAAAAGCAGAAGAAGCGGCAGCGGCGAAGGAAATGTCACAGGTAACAGAGAGCGCAACGACAGAAGTATCGGAAGACGAAAAAGTATCAGACAATACAATGCCGACAATGCTTTCAGAAGAAGACAGGAAGAAGCTGGAAGACGCAGTGTCTAAGGCAGATTCCGAGGAAAAAACAATGCAAGACAGCAAGGCTGAAGCTATAGAAAAAACAGCAGATTCAGATTCAACAGAAAACGAAGCAGCGGAAAAAGCAGTATCAGAAGAAAAAGTAGAATCGGTAGAAAAACCGGTGACTACAACAGAATCAGAGGAAACACCGGACGAAGAAATAAAAGCTGAAGGAACACCAGTTGAAGAAACTCCAGCTCAGGAAGAAGAACTGACAGACACAAGAGTGGTAGATATTTTTGCAGAACTGAATGAAGAACCTGTTTCAGAAGATGCTGAAAATGATTTTGAGGAGAAATAATTATGCGTGTAGGTATGGGATATGATGTTCATAAGTTAGTTGAAGGAAGAAAACTGATCCTGGGTGGAGTTGAGATTCCTTACGAGAAAGGTCTCTTAGGACATTCAGATGCGGATGTTATGCTGCATGCCGTAATGGATGCACTGCTTGGAGCAGCAGCACTTGGAGACATTGGCCTTCATTTTCCGGATACAGATCCAAAATATAAGGGCGCATCCAGTATAAAACTGCTCGAGCACGTAGGCGGACTTTTGGAAGAGAATGGATATGTGATCGAGAATATTGATGCAACGATCATTGCGCAGCGTCCAAAGATGCGTCCGCATATTGATCAGATGCGGGAAAACATGGCGAAAGCGCTTAAAATTGACGTTGATCAGATCAATGTAAAGGCTACAACAGAAGAGGGCCTTGGCTTTACCGGAAGCGGCGAAGGAATCTCATCTCAGGCGATCTGTGCGATTGAAAAATTTACGAATTACAGTAGCGTGGATGTGATGGAGAAGCCTGCAGGATGTGGTGGATGCTGTGCGGGAAAATAAGATGAAGATTCGAAAGCTGGATCAATCAGAGCATTGGAAAACAAGGAGCTTGTGGGAACAGGTATTTTCAGAAGACAGTCAGGAATTTGTTGATTATTACTATTATATCAAGACAAAAGACAATACGATTTATGTAATAGAGGAAGACGATGAGATACGTGCGATGCTGCAGCTGAACCCTTATCAGGTAAAGTTACAGGAAAGTGTCGTCCCATCGGATTATATCGTGGGAGTTGCCACGCAGGCAGAATATAGAGGCAGAGGATATATGAGAAATCTTCTGATTCATGCATTACAGGATCAGTATTCGCAGAAGATGCCATTTACCTTCCTGATGCCGGCGGCAGAAGCAATCTATCATCCTTATGATTTCCGATTTGTTTATGAACAGAAACAAATCGAGCTTGATGAAGCATTTTTTTCTGCAAGAAAAGAATATAAAAATGATAAATATAGAAATATATCACAAGAGCGGATTGTAGACCGTGATGCAAGATTTATGGATGCAGGGAAGATGGCGGTATTTGTTGAAGAGAATTTTTCGGATTGCTGGAATGTTATTGCTTTAAGAAATGCACAATATTATCAGACACAGATTCTCGAACAACAGAGCGAGTTTGGCGGGATGCGGCTTGTCTTTGAAGAAGAGAAGCTGGTCTGTATCTATGCATATGCGAAAGAAGAGGGGCTCGAGATCAGGGAACCACTTTATCTGGAAGGGAAAGAAGATCTCTTCTGGGCGTCGGTGGATGGTCTTAGAGAACCGGAAGAAAAGGTTTCGGTTTATGGGCTTAAGGAAGCACCTGACTGGCTAGATGATGAAACGTCTGCATATAAAGAAAAACCGCTTATTATGATCAGGATCGTTCATTTACAGGAACTATTTTCTAAAATGAAAATCCCGTCAGAATGTGAGATCCATTGCTCTTTTGCGGTGATCGATCCGATTCTTCATAAGAACAGCAGGATCTGGAAACTCAGTAGCTCAAAAGGAGAAGAAAGCCTGAGCGTGTCTGAAACGGAAGATTCACAGGGAGTACTTTCCATTGTAGCATTGACGGAAATATTGTTTGGATACAAAACTCCTGAAGAAATACGTGCAGAGGAAAACGTAATTCTTACAGAAGAACTAGAGGAAGAACTGAGGAAACTTCAGAACTTCTGTCCAATATTTTTGAATGAGATTGTCTGAACAGTTATGTAAAACATTAAAATGAAGTTGATCGGCAGAGATAATAGTTGACAAAAAATGATTTTTTGCATAAGATAATAGAGATATTGAAAACAATAAATATTGGCAATAGAATTGAGAAAGACAAAGAACGGGAAGAGTAACAGAGATTTGGACTCATAGAGAGAAGGTGTCACCGGCTGAAAGCACCTTTGAGAGAAGAAACTGTGAAGTGCCCCCGGGAGTCGATCCTGTGAATGGAGTAGCAGGATACGTCAGGCACACGTTACGTGCGTGAAAGTGAAAGAAGTATAACTTCTTTTATTAGAGTGGAACCGCGGATAGAACTTCGTCTCTAGATTGAGACGAAGTTTTTTGTATATTCGAAAAGTGATTGCCTAATATACAAAAAACGTTCCGCTTAGGGTGTTAAGTGCATTCTTGAATCAGAAAGGAATGATAAATATGGGAATGATATCTTATGTCAAACAGGAGATCGAGGTGATCCGAGAGCGAGATCCTGCGATCAAATCAAACATGGAAGTATTTTTGTACCCAAGCTTTAAAGTAATCTTAAGCTACAGAGTGGCGCATAAGCTTTACCTGAAAAAGCATTATTTTTGGGCACGCTGGATTTCTCAGAGAGCAGCGCGTAAGACAGGGATTGAGATCCATCCGGGTGCAACAATTGGAAAGGGACTTTTTATCGATCATGGAACAGGTGTGATCATCGGAGAAACTACGATCATCGGAGATAATGTAACACTGTATCAGGGGGTTACGCTTGGCGGTACCGGAAAAGAACAGGGAAAACGTCATCCAACGTTGAAAGATAATGTTATGGTGAGCGCCGGCGCAAAGATCCTGGGTTCTTTTACAATCGGAGAAAATTCTAAGATCGGAGCTGGTTCTGTAGTGCTTGAAGAGGTTCCACCGAACTGTACAGTTGTCGGTGTGCCGGGACGAATCGTCCGCATGGACAACAAGAAAGTCCCAAGAAGTGATATGGATCAGGTACATTTACCGGACCCGGTACTTACAGATATTCGAGAACTGCAGGAAGAGAATATAAAACTTCACAAACGTTTGGAATCTATGATAAAATATATGCGATGTGTGGAGAAAGAAAATAAGGAGAGTAAGAACGATGAAGATTTATAATACAATGTCAAAAAGAAAAGAAGAGTTTGTTCCTTTAGAGGAAGGAAAAGTAAAGATGTATGTATGCGGTCCGACTGTATATAATTACATCCATATTGGAAATGCAAGACCAATGATCGTGTTTGATACTGTCCGCAGATATTTTGAATACAAGAATTATGATGTGAATTATGTATCTAACTTTACGGATGTCGATGACAAGATCATCAAGAAAGCAAACGAAGAAGGCGTTACAGCAGAAGAAATCTCACAGCGTTATATTGCAGAGTGCAAGAAAGATATGGACGGCATGAATATTGAGCCGGCAACAAAGAATCCGCTTGCAACAGAAGAGATTGATGGTATGATCAGCATGATTGAGACACTGATTGAGAAAGGCTACGCATACGAGAAGAACGGAACTGTATATTACCGTACAAGAAAGTTCAAAGATTATGGTAAATTATCCCATAAGAACCTTGATGATCTTCAGTCAGGCGGACGTGCCCTTCTTGTAAGCGGTGAGGATGAGAAAGAAGATTCTCTGGATTTTGTTCTCTGGAAACCGAAAAAAGAAGGCGAGCCTGCATGGGTTTCCCCATGGGGTGAGGGACGTCCGGGATGGCACATTGAGTGCTCAGAGATGTCCAAGAAATATCTTGGTGAGCAGATCGATATTCATGCAGGTGGGGAAGACCTGATCTTTCCACATCATGAAAATGAAATTGCGCAGAGTGAAGCAGCGAACGGAAAAGAGTTCTCCAGATACTGGATGCATAACGGGTTCCTGAACATTGATAACCGTAAGATGTCCAAGTCTCTTGGAAATTTCTTCACAGTTCGCGAGATCAGTGAGAAGTATGACCTTCAGGTACTTCGTTTCTTCATGTTAAGCGCACATTACAGAAGTCCACTGAATTTCAGCGCTGAATTGATGGAAGCAGCAAAGAGCGGACTTGAGAGAATCATTACAGCAGCTGATCGTCTGAAATTCCTTATGGGAAGCGCGAAGACAGAAGATATGGCAGAGACAGAAGCAGAGAAGTTTGCAAAGTCAGCAGAATATGTTGGAAACTTTGAGAGCGCTATGGATGATGACTTCAATACAGCAGATGCGATCGCTGCAGTATTTGATCTTGTAAAATTCATTAATACGATGACAGACGAAGACAGTTCCAAAGAGTATCTTGAGAATCTGTTTGACCGTCTGGTAAGACTGACAGAAGTACTTGGAATTATTGTTGATAAAGAAGATGAGATTCTTGATTCTGACATTGAAGCACTGATCGCAGAGCGTCAGGCAGCAAGAAAAGAGAAAAACTTTGCAAGAGCAGATGAGATCAGAGATGAGCTTCTTGCGAAAGGTATCGTTCTGAAAGATACAAGAGAAGGAGTACAATGGAAAAGAGCATAACAGCAGGTTTAGAAGAGTATATCCGGACAATTCCCGGTATGAAAGAGATTGATGCAAAGCAGTGTTCCCCACTGGTTCTTGCTTATGTGGGAGACTGTGTTTATGATCTGATCATTAAGACGATGGTGGTCGGCCGTGGAAACAGGCCGGTCCACCGTCTCCATGAAGAGACAAGCCAGTATGTGCAGGCATCAGCACAGTCCTTTATGATGCGTTCCATGCAGGAGCATCTGAATGAGGAAGAACATGGAGTTTACCGGAGAGGAAGAAACGCACGATCTGTATCTCCGGCAAAGAATCAGTCAATTACAGACTACAGAAGAGCGACAGGTTTTGAGGCATTGATCGGACATTTATATCTGACAGGTCAGTATGAACGACTGACAGAGCTTGTAAGTATCGGACTTGAAAGCATTGAAAAAGAGATAAAGGAAAAAGGAGCAGAACATGCAGGAAAATAGAGAACAGGGAACAGAGACATTTGTAATTGAAGGAAGAAATGCCGTACTGGAAGCATTTCGTTCCGGACGTACGATTGACAAGATTTATGTTCTTGACGGATGTCAGGACGGACCGGTAAGAACAATTGTACGTGAGGCAAAGAAACATGGCTCACTGATCAATTTTGTGACAAAAGAAAGACTTTCCCAGCTCTCAGAGACTGGGAAGCATCAGGGTGTAATCGCGCATGCGGCAGCATATGAATATTCTACGATTGACGATATGCTTAAGCTGGCAGAAGAGAGAGGCGAAGCTCCGTTTCTGATTCTTTTAGACAATATTGAAGATCCGCACAATCTTGGCGCGATCATTCGTACAGCGAACCTTGCAGGTGCACACGGAGTCATTATTCCAAAGAGAAGAGCAGTTGGTCTGACAGCGACAGTTGCGAAGACATCTGCCGGAGCTTTGAATTATACACCGGTCGCAAAGGTGACGAATCTTGTGAAGACAATGGAAGAACTCAAGGAAAAAGGACTCTGGTTTGTATGTGCTGATATGGATGGCGAGCAGATGTATGACCTGAACCTGACAGGACCGATCGGTCTTGTGATCGGAAATGAAGGTGAGGGCGTTGGCCGCCTTGTGAAAGAAAACTGTGATTTCGTTGCAGGAATTCCAATGAAAGGTCAGATTAATTCTCTGAATGCATCTGTGGCAGCAGGCGTTCTTGCTTATGAGATCGTAAGACAGAGGATTTCGCAGAAATAAATATGAGTATTGCTCGAAAAAAGAGTGATAACAGGTGATAATCGGATGAGTAAGTATGACAGAATGACAGATGAGCAGCTTTTATGTGATTACAAAAATGGAAATCAGGAGATTATGGATTACCTGATGGTGAAATATAAATCCATGGTAAGGAAGAAAGCGCGTGCAATGTATCTGTTGGGGGGAGAGAACGAGGATCTGATCCAGGAAGGAATGATCGGTCTGATCAAAGCAGTGCGGGATTTTGATGTAACGCAGAAAACATCATTTTCAAGTTTTGCAGAACTTTGTGTTTCCAGGCAGATGTACTCAGCGATTGAGGCGTCAAACCGAAAAAAGCATCTGCCTTTGAACTCCTATATTTCGCTGTATGAAGACAGTGAACAGGAAGGAGAAGGGAGAAGTCTTCCTTTAATTGACACGATAGAATCATCGAAGGAGAATGATCCGGAAGTTCTTTATTTTGGAAAAGAATATACAGAAGCTTTTGCGGAGCAGCTGAAAGAATTGCTCAGTCCATTAGAAAATCATGTTCTTTATCTGCATTTGATGGGAACCGACTATAGAACAATTGCAGAATTGCTTGGAAAGAGTCCGAAGTCAGTGGACAATGCACTTCAGCGGATCAAGACAAAAGCACAAAAGATTCTGCCGTAAAGGAGAAATACGGATGAAGAAAAAATACAATTACCTTTTGGCACTTGCAGTCTTTCTAGTGATCATGATCTGCTTTAACAAATTCGGATACATCATTTCTTACCTGGCCGCAATTGGCGGGTCTCTGGTTATGGGAAACAATGGAACAATGGTGGTTTATGAGTTCCTGATGAGTCATTTGAATCTGGTATCGGCAATTTTGTACCTTATGGTTCTGCCTATTCCTGCTTTATGGTATTATCTTGCTTTTCAGCTGCGTGAAGGAGGAATCCGTGCAATCCCAGGCAAATGCAGAAGAGTCGGATTGGAAGGATGTGTTTTAATTGTACTGTTTACTTTTGGTATGATACATGTGACCAGCATTATACTGGCAATCGTAGCACAGGTACTTCCGGATGCGATGGATAATTATCAGAATCTGATAGAAAATTCCGGCCTGACAGAATATTCGCTGATGTGGGTTTTCAGTACATTGATTCTTCCACCTCTTGTGGAAGAAATGATTTTCCGGGGTTTGATCCAGAAATATCTTGAACGTGCCGGAATGCATTGGATCCTGGCGAATGTTGTACAGGCGGTTCTGTTTGGAGTGTTCCATCAAAATCTCGTACAGGGAATTTATGCGGCACTTTTGGGGTTTGCACTTGGATTTGTGGCGCATCGCTATAACACCCTGGCGGCATCCATACTGATGCACATGTTCTATAATCTGATGGGAACGCTGATCGTAGATCTTGAGAGCAGATTCCTTCCGGCAATAGTAATGGGAATGATTATCCTGATTAGTATTCCGATGACAGTGAGTGCTGTGACGTTGATTTGTCTGACAACAAATAATAAAAAAACAGAGGTTTGAGAAGATGAGATTTGTAATACAAAGAGTAACAGAGGCATCTGTTACGATTGATGGTGAGATATCCGGAAAGATTGGAAAAGGGTATCTTGTTTTGATTGGAGTAGCAGATACAGACACAAAAGAGATTGCAGACAAAATGATACGAAAAATGATCGGACTTCGTATTTTTGAAGATGAACAGGGAAAAACCAATCTGTCATTGGATGCAGTAGGAGGAGAACTTCTTCTCATGTGGACGGAGGTCTTCTTCTGGTTTCACAGTTTACGTTATATGCAAACTGTAAGAGAGGAAACAGACCAAGCTTTATTGAAGCAGGAAAACCGGATATGGCGAATGAGATGTATGAATATATCATTGAAAAATGCAGGGAATCAGTGGATGAAGTACAGACCGGAGAGTTTGGAGCTGATATGAAGGTTCAGCTGCTCAATGACGGGCCATTTACCATTTTGCTGGATTCAGATCAGCTTTAACTTGACAATCAAACTCAAGTAGTGTATATTTAATTTTGCGTTCTGCTGGAACGCAATAAGCTGTCTTGGCGCAGTCGGTAGCGCGTCGCCTTGGTAAGGCGGAGGTCGGGGGTTCAAGTCCCCTAGACAGCTTTGAACCTTTCCCCGGAAGTGCCCGTAAGTGCGGTGCTTTCGGGGTTTTTCTTTTGTGGAAATTCCAATCCGTAGGAATTTTACAGACTTTCCTATGGACTTACAGGCTTGAAAGAAAAAAGCAATTCCTTGTTGAAGATTCTTTCACTTGTCATAAAATATGTTATACTGAAGTTAATTGAAGTGGTGGTTCAAGGTGACGGGTTCTGCAGAAGGGGAAGCCGTATGAGCGAAAAGAATTATGAAACAAGTGAATTAAAAGAACTGAAAGATGCGTTACAGACGTTTACAGAGTTTGTATGGGAGATGGAAGAATATCTGCCGGAATTTTATCATTTTTTTGATGCGATGAGGCAGAACATTGAGATTTTTCTTCAGGTTGGCGAAGAGGATGAAGAACAGATTCATGAGATTTTGGAACGGGATTGGGAGAAAGCACATGCACCGCTTGTGGGAGTACAGTGTTATGATTTTCAAGAATCACATCCAGAGGCAGAAGCAGGAACTTGTGTTTATTTTCCGAATCTTTTGACAGAAATCGGTCGTTTTTTTGAACCGATGAGTATGTTGGGAGTGTTTTGAAAGAAGTGAAAAGGAGGAACGGATATGGCATCGTTTTTAGAAGACATCACACCATTTTATGGGACAGGAGAACGGAATGGGAAAGGACAGACACTGGAAGAATTTCTGGAAGAATATGATCCATATCGATATAAAAATCCGTGTTGTACAACAGACACAGTTGTTTTCTCTTATAAAGATGAACAGGCACTGAAAGAAGGACGATTAAAGATACTTTTGGTTAAGAGAGGAAATCATCCCAGTATTGGGTGTTGGGCTCTTCCGGGAGGATTTGTAAATTTGCGGGAGAATCTGGAGGATACAGCAAGACGGGAACTGCAGGAAGAGACTGGAGTCAGCGGACTTCCGGTGGAACAGTTTGCCTGTTATGGAGATTACCAGAGAGATCCGAGAGCGAGGATCATTACAAGTGCGTATCTTTCTATTGTAAAGGAGTCGGATGTAAGTGTGGAGGCCGGAGATGATGCGGCAGATGCGTCATGGTTTGAGATAGAGATGGAACCGGAGACAGTATATGAAGAAGATGGATGGGAAAAGACGGAATATCATTTGACAATTCAAAATCAGGATCAGAAAATGAATGCAGTTGTTCAGAAAAAGGAGCGGACAGGATTGGTCAGAGAAAAATACTATGTTGTAAAAGAAGGTGGAGGAATTGCAGTGGATCATGCAGCTATTCTGGCACAGGCTTATGAATTATTAAAAGGCAGGTTGTAAGAGCAGAGTTACTGTTCACTCCCGTGTCAATCACTCCGCTGATTGACACGGAGGATGCATG
>OLZE01001767.1_pt1 | contig 9995 bp, 7 predicted proteins | sample 1674091 | NCBI WGS metagenome assembly OLZE01 (sample SAMEA103958143, study PRJEB25191) | human gut metagenome | biome: human-associated habitat [ENVO:00009003]; feature: intestine environment [ENVO:2100002]; material: feces | place: Germany | collected 2013/2015
CCACATATACAAGGATTGGACGTAACAGCGGCAGTGTGATCTGCCAGAATACCTGAGAAGAAGTTGCACCATCAACTTCCGCTGCCTCAAACAAAGAGGTATCAATACCCATCATTCCTGCCATCAGAAGGATCGTCGTATTACCAAACCACATCAGACAGTTCATTAACGCGATCAGCCCTCTTGCACTGCCCGCATTGGATAAAAATTTGTACGGTGTATCAATAAATCCGATCTGCATCAGCATCGAGTTGATCGGTCCTCCATCGGAGAACAATGTAAAGAACAACATGGAAAATGCAGATGCCATAATCAGGTTCGGCAGATATACGACTGTTTTAAAGAAACGGGTTCCTTTTAATCTGAGACGTACATCAGAGAACCATGCTCCAAGTACCAGTGACAAAATGATCTGTGGTATGAAACACATGATCCATAATAACATGGTGTTTTTGGTATAAATCCAGATATCTCCATCTGAGAAAAGTTTTTTATAGTTTGCAAGTCCGACAAAATTCGGTCCGACCTGTGTCAGTCCTGACATATAATTTTCAAAGAAACTGTTGTAAATTGTGCTGATCAATGGGATCAGCTGAAAAATAACATATACTACAATAAAAGGAATTAAAAAGATATATCCCCATTTATTGTATCTTACTACCTTTCCGCTGCTTTTCTTCATAACAACCTGACCTCCTTTTCCAGAGTGCATGATTTTCGTTCACAGAGCTCACAGCATCCCTCACTTTTACTCTGTGTAAGTCTGCTGTCAGCTCTGCGCTTACAGTTTTTACACACATTTGGATATAAAATGAGCCGCGCCCGCCTCCCTTACGGTCCGGCAGGCGCGGCATCTGTTCATTTTTTATACCATTGTCTGCTTAGTATGTTAACTCCGGATATTTTTCTACCACTGATTTGTAGAACAGATCTAATGCCTCTTCTTTGGTAGCTGTTCCTTCGAAGTAGTTCTTCATTGCGTTCTGGAACTCTTCGTTACATCCCTGATCGTATGCAGAAAGGTTGCTTAAATCAAGTTTGGAAACGCCTGAGCTGTAAATGCCAAGTGGGTTCTGTCCACCTAAGATCTTGCTTGAATAGGAGCTGTCTGCCATCTCAGCGATTACATCCTGGTTGTTTACAAAGTCATCATCTTTCTCGATGATCTCTTTCATAACATCATCATTGGTTGTCATCTGAAGCATGATATCTTTTACAAGGCTCTGGTTATCAGTTCCGTTTGCTGCACAGATCCATGTACCACCCCAGAAGAAGCCCTGCGGTCCTTCGGTTGCTCCCCAGCCACCGTTGTAACCGATACTGCCTTCGGTATCTGCTGCCATTGAAAAGTTTACTAACCATGCAGGTCCAAAGTAGCAGAATACATTTCCTTCCGGATAGAAACCTTTCTTCCAGTCATCACTCCACAGTTCGTATGTTCCTGTCTCGCCTGCATCTACAAGTTCTTTGGAATCATCAACCCATTTCATAATGTTGTCATCAATATTGATCTTGCCATCAACAACCCATTTGGAAGAAACGTTGTTGGAATATACACGGTATGTATCATTTACGGAAGATGTGATGGTGTAGCCGGCATCTTTCATCTTCTTTGCTGTATCATTAAATGTATCCCAGTCTTTTACATAATTCTGAACCTCTGCCGGATCATCAGAACCTAATACTGCTTTTGCTGCATCTCTGTTATAGAATAATACGCCAGGACAACCCTGCCATGAAAGACCTTTTAATACACCATCAGAATTGGTAACAACATCTTTGGTGTACTGATACTGTTTAGAAAGATCTTCATCGGTAATACCAAGGTCTGTCACTGCCATTGTGTAGTCGGTATCAACATATTTCAATGCATAATCAGCTTCTACCAGGAAGATATCAATTTTATCATCATCTGCTGCATCAGACTGCTTTAATAAGGTTGCATCCAGGTTATTCTGATATGCCATATCATCACTCGGGGTAATGTTCCATTTTACTGTTACATCACCGATCGTACCTATGGTTGCATCTACCTCTGTATATCCAGGATAATGATCTGTCAGACGACTCTTGAACTCCTCATTCCAGCAGTAGATATTCAATACTTTTCCCTCATCAGAAGTACCTGTCTCTGCGTCTGTACCTGCTGTCTCTGCGTCTGTATCTGCTGTCTCTGTTACCGGCGCAGTGTCTTCTTTTGCTGTGTCATTGGATGTCTCTGCTGTGCTGCTGTTTGCTGTATTTCCTCCACAGCCTGCCAATAAAGCTGTCCCCATTGCTGCCACAAGCATCATACTTACGATTCTTCGTTTCATTTACTTTTCCTCCCTTTTTATAAGCACCTTTGGAACACTTTATCTTTTGTGTTCCTGTCTTGTTTACAAGTGATATATTACCGGATTTCAGCTCTGCATTATATTAAATCACTTGAAAAAATATCAGATTCATGACATAATAATGCGAAAATAAAAAACAGGAGTAATGCTATGGAACTTTCAAAAGAATGGTATCACACAGAATTAACCAACAGTGAATACGATATGCTGCACCGTTCCCCGACTGTTGAATATTCTTTTTACAATGCTGTCAAAACCGGTGACATGGATTCTGTAAACAAAAACTGCGAGGAAGACTCTTTTCTTCATCTGAAGGGAACCGGTATCCTCTCCAAAAATCCTCTGACCAACCTGAAGTATCATTTCGTTGTCACTACTGCCATGCTCACCCGTTACTGTATTGACGGTGGACTGGAGCCTGAACAGGCATATCGTCTCAGCGATTTTTACATTCTGAAAATGGATTCCTGCACCACTGTACGCCAGATTGCAGATCTGCATCATATTATGGCCAGAGATTTTACCGGAAAAATGATTTTACAGAAAAAAAGTTCTATACTCTCGAAACCGGTCATGCAATGTGTGGATTACATCTATACACACATCAAAGAACGCATTACCATAACCACTTTAGCTGAATATACCGATCTGTCTGAAAGTTATCTCTCGCGCGTTTTCAAACAGAACCTCGGCATATCCATCAGCGATTATATCCGTGAAAAAAAGATTGAAAAGGCAACTCATCTGCTGCGGTATTCTGACAAACCGATCGTCGACATCGCAAACTATCTTTCTTTCTCCTCACAGAGTCATTTCATTCAGATTTTTGAAAACTATACCGGACTGACGCCCAAAAAATACCGGGATAAATATTATAAATCCATGTGGTAATGCATGTTTTCTAAAAGAAGCAGCATACAAAATCTGTATGCTGCTTCTCTCACCCTATCAGTCATTTTTACATGTTACTCTTGAAAAAACACATCAATTCTGTGACATTTTTTTGGGTCAAGTGTTTCAATCACACTCTTCCTTAACCGTACACCATATTCCGGCTCCGGTTCCAATACGACTTTCTCATCGCACACTGCCCGTCTGATCTGCTCTATTCTTAAGTCCTTCTTTTCCGGATTATGCATTATGATCTCAAATTTCTTCCTGGCAAATTCCAGCTTCAATCCAGCACTGCCTTTTTCATCAAACTGTTCCGGCAGCAGAGATGGTGTGATCACCAGATCTCCAAGATCTCCTTTTACACCAAATACCTCTGTGATCATCGTCAGCATATACCAGCTCGCCGCACCTGTCAGATATGCATAAAGTCCTCTGCCTTCATTATCAAAATACTCCGGCAGTCCCGGGTACATTTTACTGTTTTCAAAATTCATTGCGGCTTCTAAAAGTGTCTGCAGAACTTTATGTCCCTCCCGGATAAATCCTCTCTGATACAGTGCATTCGCATACATGACTGTCATATGGGAAAACACTGCACCATTTTCTTTTTCCCCATAGGCAAATCCAAACATTCTTCCGAGATCAAATTTCTCCTCTTTAAAATCTGTATTCAGACGATATCCACCGGCTTTCTGATCAAACAGAAATTTGTCTGCACTCCTGCAGATTTCTTTTACCTGTTCCTCTCCCGCAGTTTTGCTCATGACTGCGAACACCTGTCCTGTCAGCATCATGCGGACTTCATCCTTTTTACTGTACTCAACCGCATTTCCATGATTGTCATAATATCCGTTAAACCAACCCATATCATCCCCGGCACTGATCCATTCTTTCTCTCTGATATGCTGCATCAGCCACTCTGCCTTCTCCACCAGATTCTTTCGTATCTGTTCTGTGGAAACCAGGATCATGCCTCCTTTTACATTATGTTCGCAGAGGCTGGTATATTCGTCCAGCAGTTTCTGCTTTCTGTCCGGACTTTCATATAATTCTGTTCCTTCCGCAAGCAGACATTTCATCTCTTCTGCCATTTCAATTTTACTGATCCCGGTTTTCTCTTCCATATGCTTCAGACAATCTGCAATGTCTTTTAAATTTCCAGCATATGCACACGTAAATGCCACACTCTCGCCTTTTTCCCATGCCATGTCAAGTGCATCATTCCAGTCCGCACCGTGCAGTCTCATCTCATTATGCTCTCCGACATCATAAAAAGCACATAGATTCTGCAGTAAAATATGTTCTAAAATTGTTCCAAAATAAACATTTCCACCTGCTGTGCGCTGTTTATTTCCATATGCATGATCCCAGTTATTATCATGTGCAGTACCTCTTTTTGTCTGCAGATCTTTGAAATAGGTTACCTTCTCCAGCAAAATATCAAGATCTCCTGTCTGATCCAGATATAATTTTGTCGTCACAAACGGCCAGAATGCATGATCCATCCATACGCGTGTAATGTTATTGCGGTCTGCAATAAATTCTCCCTGTCTGCTGCCAATGATCGTTGCGTTCGTTCCATCCATCCTTACACCGCCATAATTGTCAACGATCATCTGGCGTACTACTGACGGCTCCATGATCAGCAGAGCAAGACAGTCCTGCCAGAGATCTCTCCAGCCACGTCCTCCTTTGCCATAATCATGATATGGTAAAAATGAACAGCCATAAATGCGGCGCAGAACCGGCTGAAAACAGATCCATTTTAAATAATTATCAATGTTTGTATCACCCGTTGAAAAATCAACATTTACTTTGTCCGTCCAGTGTTTTTTTACGGCTTCAAATGCCTTCTCGATCTGTTTTTTCGTACGGTAAGCAGATGTCATTTTCTCAATATTCTGTTTTTCCCCGGAAACCCCTGCAAGTACCAGATACGTGACTGTTTCCTGTGGTTTTAAGGTAACCGGTGCGAAACGCATTCCACCTGCTGCCTCTTTTCCCTGCAGTTTTGTTCCTGCCAGAACACCGTCCTTATCCATTCTTACCGCTTCGGGATTCAGGTAACTTCCCCCTTCCCCGATAAACATTTCCGTTGTCGGATAGAATTTTTCCGGCGCCTCTCCCTCTCCTGTAGATCCATATACAAAATAGACCGTCTGATTTTTCTGATGGCCCCTCTCATCAAAGGAAAGCACCGGGCACACCTCCACGCCATACGTTTTTGTTTCAATTCTGTGCAGCAGCGACGTCACATGACGATGATCCCTGATATTGTCTGCACTCCGTCCATAAAGCGGAATCACAGCAACCGGTGTAATCTTCTGTTCCTGATCCGCTGTATTGGTCAGTTCTGTCATCATTACTTCCATTGTCCCATCTATCGTAACAAAGGAAGTGGTTTCTGCTTTCATTTCATATTCTCTGGATATTCTCGTCAGTTTCTGCCACATAAAACCAGCTTCTAATATGCTTTCATCCTGATCCTTTGTAAATTTTGCCGCTTCCTGCTTTGCCGAAGAACCACAGACGGACCAGCTGCCCTTATTTTCAATACGACACCAAAAATTTCTCGTATTGCGGTTATTATGTAAATTTTCAATACTGACAGGTTCTAACAGAAAATGATTCTGATCTGTCTTGCTGTCTCCTCCGAGATTTGGCGTGATACTGGATTTTAACCCTGTTTCACCTGCCAGCGGAAGATACAGCCCGCTGTAATTTTCCGGATTATGAATACGGAAGGTTCCATTTTTATCTGTAAATTCTATCTTGTTCATAAGACTCTCCCTTCTTTACATGACATATTTTTTACGACATAATCAGTTCTATGTCTGTCTCATCAGTAAGCACAGTCTGCGGAATATAATTATCTTTCATCTCCTGTCCATTCACGAAAAGTTTTTTGCAGCCGCTCTCGGCATGTCCCGGATTTTTTACGGTAATATGCAGATGACATCCCCTGAAATCCTTATCTATCTCAAACAGTTCCCACTCCTTCGGAATCGACGGTGCAATGCGAAGTCCATAAAGGTCAGGACGCATGCCAAGGATTCCCTCCACACAGCCCACCATAACCGTTGATGCTGTCCCAGTCAGCCAGTGTACATGGGATCGTCCAAAATTCGGACTGTCTTTCCCTTCCGTAAACTGCCCATAACAGTATGGCTCTAATCTGCGGATCTCTGCCTTGTCATTCTGCGCTGCCGGAGCGTTCTCCATAAAATAAGTAAATGCCCTCTCCCCATGTCCTCTTAATGCTTCCGCTAAAATGATCCAGCCCTGCGACTGCGAAAAAATACCGGCATTTTCTTTTGTTCCGGCATTGTAAATAACTGCAAGAGCCCCGTCAAATGCATGTTCATGGTATGGAGGATCCATTAAGATTGCTCCATATTCCGTGTTTAACCTGTCATAAACCTGCTGTAATGCACAGTCTGCCTGTTTCTCATCTGCAAGTCCGCTGATCACCGCCCAGCTCTGAGGGTTTAACCACATATTTGCTTCCGGATCAGTACGTTTTCCAATCGTCTCTCCACTCTCCGTAAATCCACGGATAAATCTGTCTTCATCCCAGCAGAGTTCCTGGATCAGATTTCCTAACTTTTTCTGGTTTTCATCCAGAAATGCAATGTATTCCGTATCCTTTTTATGTTCTGCAAAAATGCGTAAAATTGTCATTGCATAATAAAACTGAAATGCAACAAACGTTGACTCACCATCTTTTCCAAGTCTTAAACAGTCATTCCAGTCTGCATAGAGTCCGGCTGGCATGCTGTGCTTTCCTAGATGGTTCATGGAAAAATCAATCGCACGTTTCAAATGTTCATAAACCGTTCCTTCATCTTTATTTGCAAATGGAATTACCTCATCCATAAATGCAGTATCGCCCGTTTCTGATACATATTTGTATACTGTCGGGAACAGCCAGAGTGCATCATCTGCCCGGTAAGCCGGATGTCCTGTTTCCTGTACATAAGAAGCATCGTCCGGTGTATCTTCATGTCCTGGATTGTGTGTAAATTTAACCAGCGGAAGTCCTCCTCCGTTATCCACCTGTGCGGAGAGCATAAAACGGATTTTATCTACTGCCATTTCCGGTGCCAGATGAATCACACCCTGAATATCCTGTACCGTATCGCGGTAACCATATCCGTTTCTTAAACCGCAATAAGTAAAAGATGCCGCTCTTGACCTGATAAATGTCATAAAGCAGTTATATGCATTCCAAGTATTGATCATAGTATCAAATTCCTTGCTCGGTGTCTTAACCTGGAAATGGGAAAGTTTTCCATGCCAGTATGCCGTCAGTTCTTCCAGTTCTTTTTTACATACTTCCTCTGTGTTCTCATATCCTGCTACAATTTCAGCCGCCTCATCGTCTTCTTTCATTCCCACAAGAAACGCGATTTCCCTGGTTTCTCCCGGTTTCAGATGAAGTACGGTGGAAATGGCTCCGCAGCCGTTTTCATTATAATTTCCCCTGTTATTTAAAACGCCGTCTTCCACCCCTTTGGGATTTCCATATCCATGATATCTGCCAAGGAATTCTTCTTTTTCTCCACACCAGGAATCGGCTTTTGCCCCGGCCAGTCCGAAAAACCGGTTGATCACGGTCTTATGGTCAATTTCTTTTCCATTTTCAATCTTATCAAGATTTGCATGGATCATCTGGCGGATGCGGTTTTCACAGAAAACTGTCCTTGTGATAAACTGTGAATATTGGAGATTTACCTGATCCTGCTCATAATTACTGTTATTCGTAAATTCCGCATAACCGGTCACGGTCAGCTCCCTTTCCCGGTCAGAATCATTGGTAATGCCAAGATTCCACACTTCGTATGACTGATCTAACGGAACATAGTACCGCACTTCTGAACTGATACCGTCATACACAGCTTTCATCTTTGTATATGCAGTGCCATGATGGCACTCGCTCTTATAAGTATCTAAACTTTTTCCAACCGGCTGCCATGATGCAGACCAGTAATCTCTGTTTTCATTATCCCTGATATAAATATATCTGCCCGGTTCATCAAACTGGTTAAAGACATACCTTAAAATTCTTCCGTTTGCTCCTGATTTTGCAAAACTATATCCCCCTGCATTATTGGATATAATTGCTCCATACTCCGGCGAACCAAGATAGTTGACCCATGGTGCCGGTGTATCCGGTCTTGTGATCACATATTCTTTTTTACTTTCATCAAAATATCCGTATTTCATACTGCCCCTCCATAATTATACTATTTCATTCCTGCTTTCTATTGCTATGATACCTTAACTATAAAGGTTATCTGAAAATAGTTATACAAAATATGTCCTTAAAATAACAGATTCATGACCTGTCCTTTGCAGATATACTATGGTCAAAAAAATTTTCAATATATCAGAAAATTACCGGATATTTTTATGTACTTTTTAATTTATAAGACGTAATTTCCTATGAAAAAAAGGAATCCCATATCTGGGATTCCCACATTTTTTTATTTTCTATACAATGCCTGTTTTCTTCTGTTATTTCAAAAATCCAAACAGCCCTTTTTTCTCATATGGTTCTTTTTTGACTGCACCTGACTCATATCCTGTTCCGTCAATGACAGCCTTTAATTCCTGCTCATCAATATCCTGCTCCGTGATGATCACGGTCTGTTTTTTACTGTGAGAGGAAGATACTTTTTTGACCGGAAATGCGCCGCGAACAGCTTCATTCACATGATTTTCACACATCCCACACTGCATTCCATCCACATCCACTGTAATCTTTAACATATTTACTCCCTGATCTGTCAGCCCGCCTCCTCACAGTCGCAGGACTGTACTACGACACTTTTAATTCTTTGTTTATCGATATAACCACATGCTTTCAAACCTGCAAGCACTACCGCATTCCAGCTTTTTGCCGATAATTCCTTTATGGTATCATCATCAAGTTCGATCGTACATGCCTTTTCTCTGTCACATACCGCCCCACATGCGATACGATACATATTTTTTCTACTGATAGCCCCGATTTCTTCTAATAAATTGACCATGCGATAAACAGTTGCCGCCCCGATTCCCGGATCAAGTTCTGCTGCTCTGTAATAGATTTCCTTGCAGCAAGAACAATCTTCATTGAGAATCACGTCCAGCAGCATCAGACGCTGCTTGGTAATACGACAACCCTGTTCTCTCAATCTTTGAATGACAATTTCTTTCTGCATCTGGGTTCTGTGGTAATTTGCCGTTTCATGATTTTTCTTTTTCTGACTGTTTACTCCTGCCGTCATGGTCTCCTCCTATATTAATGACAGTGCCCTCCGCACTTCCCACAATCGCCTCCACACTGAAGGGATTTTCCGTTTTTCTTATCGCGAACCATGCTGCGGATGATAAGCCCCACAATTACCACAACTACTGCTCCCGTTACAACTGTTCCCATAAGATAATCCTCCTTGTTTTCCTTCTTATTATGAATATGGCTGCCATGTCAACACACACGGCAGCCACCTTAGAAGCAGTGCTTATCTTGCGCCTGCCATGCCTTTTACATTTACTTTTAATGTATCGCTCTCTTTGTAAGGTCTGAATAACAGATATAAAAGACCGATTACAAGTACAAAAGCAACAACAGTTCCAATACCGAATGTACCGGTTGTGATCAATGTACCGATCTGGTAGATACATAAGGATACTACATATGCTAAACCACACTGATATCCGATTGCAAACCAGAACCATTTTGTATTGTTCATCTCTCTCTTGATAGCTCCCATTGCTGCG
>OLZE01001770.1_pt1 | contig 9987 bp, 10 predicted proteins | sample 1674091 | NCBI WGS metagenome assembly OLZE01 (sample SAMEA103958143, study PRJEB25191) | human gut metagenome | biome: human-associated habitat [ENVO:00009003]; feature: intestine environment [ENVO:2100002]; material: feces | place: Germany | collected 2013/2015
AATCAATTTTGATTCAATTATTTCAAATACAAAAGGGGCTGCAAATATTGCAAAAATCAAAGTTACGTTAGGTCTTAAAGTAAATGAGTTAAGTAAACTATATGCAGAGGTTGGTAAGCTGTTCTATGAAGTTACAAGAAACAACAATGCACAAGATAATGATTCGTTAAAAGAAGATAAACTGTCTTTAGATATCGATAATATGAATTCGTTTGTTAGTGATTTGATGGCGAATGAAGAATTACGTGGTTATTTAGAAAAAATTACTGATTTAAAAAAAGAAATTGAAGAACTAGAATCTCAAGTATTAGTAGAAAAAGGTAATATGAAGCCGATTGATACTTCTTCAGAACAAACGAACCAAGATAATACGCAGGCAAATTATTATCAAAATGATGTAAATTCCAGTGAATCAGTAACTAAATGTCCAAAATGTGGTGCGGTACAAGGTATTGATAATGAGTTTTGCGTATATTGTGGAACAAAAATTAATAAATAAAATTAAAAGGAGTGGTTAATCATGTTTTGCCCAAAATGTGGAAACGAAATAAAAGAAGGGGCAAGCTTTTGTCCAAAATGCGGAACTAAAGTAGCAAGAAATCAAGAGAATTTTCAACAAAATAATTATAAAAGTCAAAATTCACAGCAAAATAAAAACGTTAAAAAGCATACAATAATAACTAAACAGAATATTGGTTTGATTGTAGGCTTGGCATTCATGTTTCTTGGGGGATTAACACTTTCTACTGGAGATGTATGGGGTGGAGGATCTTCGGGAATTTTCTTAATAGCAATTGGGGCAGTAATTATGTTTTATACAAAATCTTAAAGTAGTATTGAAATAGAACTGAGAAAGTAATTATTACAAATGAAAAAAATCATAATTGACCATTTGATTCAAAAAAGTCCAGAAATCTTTTTAGTGTCCACTTTTTGATACAGTAAAATCGTATTACCAGATATACACTTTAACTGCGAGGTAAAAGTATATGTCTAAATATAAAGATAAAAAACCATCTATGATTGAATTTACTAGAAAGTATGCAAACAATGATCAGGCCTGTGAAGATTTCTTCTTTCGTGCCAAGTATCCTAATGGCTACTACTGCGAAAAATGTGGCTGTACTCACTACAGGAAGATTTCTACACGCAATCATGTGTATACCTGTTCTAAATGCGGTCATCAGTCATGTCTGTTTGCAGGAACAATCTTTCAGGATTGCAAACTGGGTCTGTATAAGCTGCTGCTTGGCTTGTTTATCTTCTTCACTTCCAACAAAGGTGTCAGTGCAATGGAGATGCGTTCTCAGCTGGATGTAAACTACAAGACTGCATTACTGCTGTGCAGAAAATGCAGAGTATTAATGACAGAATGCAATTCAGAAAAGATACTGGATAACATGTTCTATGAAGCAGATGTAGCATATATCGGCTCAAGATCAAAAGAACCAGGACATCAAGGCTGTGGTACGGAACAACAGCCTTTTTTCATAGCTCTGTCAACAAGCAGAAACAATAACTATCCACAGTTCATTAAATTGAGAGCAGTCCCAAAAGATGACAGAGAAACAACAAATGCCTTTCTGACACAGTCACTTGTTCTATCAAAAGATAGAACATTAAACACAGAGGGTAAAACAACATTCAATATCATGAAAGATAGAATTACAGTAGTAAATGAGAAGATAGATTATTCTAAGGATTGATCATAGACTCTATTGGCTGAATACTATTCTTGGCGATATCAAGAACAATATCATTGGCATATACCATGGTGTAAGAAAGATAGATCTGCCATTGTTTTTTGGGGAACAGGAATACAGATTCAATCATAGAAATACTGGGAAGCAGATCATGGATAAAGTAGCCAAATATATTTCCAAATCTCATCCAATGACCTGTAAACAAATTACGAATGCTTTGAATGCTGCTTTTCCTATTTTTGCTCAGTAGTGAATCTGATGGTCAATTATGAAACCTAATACAGAAAATTTACGTCTAGGAAGTAAAAAGAAGGCAGAAATATTGTGGATGAAGAAAGATTTAAGTTGGTTTACAAAAAAATAGTGGATTCTTATCGGTTGGATTCAAAAATTGCAAAACGGATATATCATAAAATCATGATGACACTGTTCGGAAAAGATTCTGATTCAGACGATTGGCAGGAAAATGACACAGATAAGAAAAGAGAAAGAGAGAAAATGAAATGAAATGTTATGCTTGTAAAACAGATATTAGAGATGAAGACTCCTTCTGTAAAAAATGTGGCAGTCCACAGAGATTTACAAAGCTGATTAATCAGGCATTGCAAAAGGATCAAGAAGCTTTAGCTTGGCTTTATAAGATGACATACAACAATGTATATCATACCATTTGTGCTGTTGCAAAATTAGATGATGATATAGTATTTGATTTAATTCAGGATATTTACATCAAGGCTTTTCAAAATTTGTCACAGTTAAAAGAACCAGAAGCTTTTCGCGGATGGATTAAAGTAATAAGCAGGAATGAAACCATAAATTATCTTAGAAAGAAAAAAGAAGTTACCTTTTCTCAAATGGTTTCTGTTGATTCTGATGAAATGATTGAATTCGAGGATACTAGAAAAGACAGATGTCCAGAAGAGATAGTTGATCAAAAAGAAACGGCTAGACTTTTGAATGAAATTTTGGATCAGTTGCCAGAAGAACAAAGAATAGTTGTTTATATGCATTATTATGAACAACTTCAAGTAAAGGATATTGCAAATATATTAGATGTTTCAGAAGGAACTATAAAGAGTAGATTGAATTATGGAAGGAAGAAAATAGAAGTTTGCATTAAGGAACTTGAAAAGAAAGGGACGAAACTTTATGGCTTTGCCCCAATTCCATTTTTCCTTGCTTTATTTGCAACTCAGGAAGCACAGGCTTCAGAAATACCAAATCCAGTGACGCTGCAGAATATAGAAACAAAACTTTCCTCAAGGTTATCAAATACATCTTATTCTGAAAATCCTACTCAGAATATAAATAAAAATCATACGACAATGTCAGGAAAAGAGGCTGTAAAAACAGCAGCATCTATAACCGGAAAAAGTACTCTGAACAAAGTGGTTGTGAGTGTGGTTGCTATTGCAATCGTTGGGGCAGGAGGCGTTGGAATCCACTCAATGAAAAAAGAAGAAGAACCACAGAAAAAACAAGATGAGATAGTAACAGAGCAGGAGTCTCCTGTACAGAATATAAATTTGGATGATTTGATTGGTGGCTATGGAAATGACGAATATCTTCTGGAACTTTCATATAAAGATGGAAGTTTGTTTATTTCATCAGGTATTATTCCGGGAAAAGAAATGTTTTCCTATGCTTATGACGAGGTTCAGATAGATGGAAACACTATGAAAGCCACATATGAGGAATGTAATGGAGGAGATGTTGTAAATGCTGATGGAACAATAACAAATGACGATGTTGAGAGAACAGATACTTTTGTGTTGGATGATGACGGCACATTAACTGTAACTTTCGCTGGTATCAATGAAATTAGAAGCGGGTCATACAAACGATATGAAGGGGATGGCTCGGTGTTCGATGCTGCGATAGAAGACGCAAAACTAGAGGAATTTTTGATTCCGTACGAGGACCAGTTTTTTTACTATTTCAATCTTACATATGAAAATGGTGTGCTGTCAATAAAATCCAGTCCGCTGCCGGGGCGTGAAGATTTTATTATAAATAATTATCAGGGATCAAATCCTAATCCGGTAGATACAATTACCTATGAGTATGATTCGTTTGAAATAAAGGAGGATAGACACGGTTATTCACTTTACGGATATCATACAAATTTTGATGGGTGTACAGAACCGGATATTTTTGCACTTAACGGAGATGGTTCTGTGACTGCAGTTTTTCAAGGAACACTTAAACCCAGATTCGCAACCTATGGTCCATATGATTTAAATGAGTATGAGGATTAAAAAATTTAAAAAAAATAAAACCTGATTCGATTTTTTTACGTCTAGGAAATATAAATACAAACAGGAGGAAACAAATTAATGAAAAGAAACAAATGGATTATTACAACAATTTTATTGATCATTGTGATGCTTACAGCATGTGGAACAAAAAACACAAAAAAACAAGAAAGTGTAAAAACAAAAACACAGGAAGAAACAAAGGAAAATACAGAAGAAAAGAAAACAACAGAAGAATATGTTGCAGGAACTTCACAAGACGATGCAACGTTGATACCAGAGGGGAAAAAGATAACTGGAAAATTAAAGAGTTATGAAGAAGGATGGTATTCGTTCAAGACAGGTAATGATGCAGGGACTTCTTATAGTATTTCTTTTTTGGTTTCGACAATGCAAGGAAAATTATGGTGCAATTTGTATGATGAATCAGGAACGAAGATAGAATATAAACCTTCATTTGATGACGGAAAAGCAGAGACTATTACTCTAGATAATTTAGAAAAAAATAAAACATACTGCTTTTCTTTAGAGTCTGCTACGAATGCTACGATAGGCTATACATTTATCGTAAGAAATTCAAATGAAGATGTTACAGTAGTGAATCAAAATATATCTGAATCAAAAGGAAAATTACAAGATGAAGATATTATCCCCGGAAGTAATCAGTACGATGCAACATTGATTCCTTTGGGGACAAAGGTGTATAGGGAGCTGGAGAAAAATAATCATAATGCATGGTTTGCTTTTACGACAGGAGATGAAGTGGGAGATATTTACAATATCACGATTATAAACCGATCTAATGATGTGCGCTCGGTTTTTTGTTCATTAGTCGATGAATATGGAGAAGTGCTTGATAGCGAGAATAGTTCGGATGATGGAAAAGCATCTACGATTGCAGCAGATCAGTTGGATATAAATACTACATATTATGTAGGTGTTACTACAGATGAAGCATCTACAACAGAATATTCTTTATTTGTGAAAGATTCAAATAGTGAAAATACAGCATACCGAACAGTCGAAAATGTTCCGGAAGCTCGAGGCACTTCCAATACGGATGAAATATATGCAGGTTCGAATCAAGATGACCCGGCGTGGATACCTTTTGAAACAGAAGTATCAGGAACTGTAAAAAAAGGTAGTGGAAAAGCTTGGTTTGCATTTAATACAGATGAAAATTCAGACACAACATATAAAATAACTCTTACAAATCATACACAAGATAGTTATGCAGTATATGCGATTTTGAGAGATGAGTTTGGTGAAAGTATAGGTAAAAATATAGTATGTTCGGGTGGAAAAACTGCGACAACGGACTTTACCAAGTTAAAACCAAATACACCATATTTCATTCAATTACTTACAGATGTGAATTCGACAAATGATGATAAGTTAGAATATTCTTTTATGGTTAAAACATCAAACGACAAGAATGCGCTTTCAATGAATGCGAAAAAGACGTTTGAAGTTCCGTTTGAAATCAATGAAACTCAAATTCAGTTTGTTGCGAATGAAGCTACATTTATTGATGAAGCAACAGCTAAAGAGGTTTTAAAGTCGGTTGCAGAAGCAATTCTTGCAAATCCGGACAATGCAGTTCTTATTTCAGGTACAACGGCTACATATGGGACCCAAGAGTCATGTGTCGAGCTGTCTAATAGACGAGCAGAGGCTGTGAAGAACCTTTTAGTAAAAACGTATAAAGTACCAGATTCTCAACTCCAGACAGTTGGTCTTGGCTATGAAGCGGACCCGTTCGAAAGAGGTGCTGATGTGAATTCAAATGGTGATTTCGTGGAATCAGAAGGTAAAAAGAATCGAAGAGTTGTTATTTTAGATGTGGATGATCCAATCGCACAGGAAATATTACGATAAACAATAATAAAAAACTTGAAAATATGGAAAAGATTTTAAATAGAAAGAACAGCGGATAAGAAGAATTCTGCTAGTGGTGAAAAATATGGCAATCAATTTTGATTCAATTATTTCAAATACAAAAGGGGCTGCAAATATTGCAAAACTAAAAGTTACTTTGGGATTTAAAACAAATGAACTAAATAAATTGTATACAGAGTTGGGGAAATTGTTTTATGAATTTACAAAGAATAATCAAACCGAAGAGGTCGAATCGGTAAGTGAGGACAACCATTCTTCAGAGAATGAAACTACGAATTCATCAGTTACTGATTATATGGCTGATGAAAATATACGCGCTTGCTATGAAAAAATACCTAGTTTGGAACAGGAAATAGCTATATTAGAATCTCAAATTTCTAATGAAAAAGACAATATGAAACCAATGAGTACCCCAACAGAGACGGGATATAGCCAGACAAATTATTCACAGGATTCTGTGACGCCAACCGGATCAGGAGCTAAATGTCCGAAATGTGGAGCAAATCAAAGTTTAGATAATGAATTTTGTATTTATTGTGGAACAAAAATTAATAAATAAAATTAAAAGGAGTGGTTAATAATGTTTTGTCCAAAATGTGGAAACGAAATAAAAGAAGGGGCAAGCTTTTGTCCAAAATGTGGAACTAAAGTAGCAAGTAATCAAGAGAATTTTCAACAAAATAATTATAAAAGTCAAAATTCACAGCAAACTAAAAATGTTAAAAAGCCTACAATGAAAACTATAAGCAGTAAGAATATGGAACAGACTACAACATCTGACTTTGGGGAAGATTTTGTTTCTGGTAACATCAAAGAAAGACACTTTGCAAAATTTTATACACTTGTTAAAAGAGAGAAAAAAACGGGAATGCTCGTATATCTGACCATACTTCTTGCAATTGTTGCCTACGTAGAAATTCTGTCATTTCCGGCAGCTATAAGTGAGTACGGTTTTTTTCCAGGAATTTTTGGGGCGATATTTACGGCAATCGTGTGGCCTACTTTTATCTGGTGTTTATTTCAGTTGATTTTAAATGGATTTGGACAAGCCTGCATGAGATTGATTGTTGGTGCATCGAAAATCGAACGCCAGGATATGATAGAATCAATTACAATACCTGTGGAAGCGATTATCGCAGAAGCACGCCAAAACGGACTGACTCTTCCAGATGATATCAAAGTTTACCAAATGAAGACCGATGAAGCGGTGGTTTACGCATTTGGAATGAATTCTATTGGAGTATCCTACGCGATGACAGAGCTCCCAGAAGAGGTATTTAAAGCAAAGGTGCTTGCAGAACTTTATCGTATTCATGTAATGGATCCTGATTATCTGCTTTTCATGCTTGGTAGTAATCTGATTAGTATAATACTAGGACTTTTTGCTATAGTGGTTGGCTGGGTTTATATGAATTATGGTGATAGACGTAAAGGCCTTTTAACGGAGAGTGATTCAATGATGGGCGCACTTCTTTTTGCCTCATCCATTGTATGCTTATCAGCGTGGATGGGAGTTTGTTTCTTATTCATTCGTGGTGGTGTTAGAGCCAATCAGTTTGAAGCGGATAGGTATGTTGCACAATGCGGATATGGAGAGGCATTATGCCTGTATCTTGATAATTGCATGCCTAGAGAATTCAAATTTGGATTAAAGCTACTAGAGGTGGGTCATCCTTCTCGCAACCATAGAATTGCGGCTTTGCAGAAATTGGGAGTAGCATATAAAGCATATTAACAGTTGAGGGAGTAATTGTGTTTGAAACCAAAGGAAAATGATGAACTAAACTTGTAAACAAGATAACTTTTACAGAAAGGAGACAGCAATTTCCACCCTTAGAATTAAAAACACGAGGGTCTATCGCTTAAATTATCAATGAAAAATAAAAGTGTAAAAAGAATCTCAATGATTTTAGCTGCACTCATGGTTGCTGGAGCAGCAACGGGATGCGGTGCAAAGAAAGACACAAAAGTAGAAAGTACGAGTGAAGTGGCAACGAACTCGACCAAGCTTGACGAGGACGCAATCAAAGATACATATACCGGTATCGAGGATATGTATGTATTGGAAGGTTCCAAGGACGTTGATTATCTTGGTGGGGTGTTATACGATAGCTCTATCGTAAATGGTATTGATGTAGACAGTTCTAAAGTAGACACTTCAAAAACAGGAAATTACAAGATTACTTTCAGCATTACAGCTGATCGTACAGCTTATGACACATTCAGAGATGCTTTCATCAAGTCTGAAACTGTGAAGGATAAGATGTCTACTGACAAAACCAAGACAGATAAAGGATCTGCTGACAAGACTAAAACTGAAACAGTTAAGGTTAAAAAAGAAACAGTCGTTGTAAACAAGGATGAAGCGCAAAAGCTTGCTGATCAGAACAAACTCGTTCGTACAGACAATGGAGAAACGGTTAAAAAATCTGATGGAACCGAAGTTAAAACAGAACAGAAAGCTCCAGCTTCTACAGCTGTAACAGGTGGCGACGTGGTTGATGCTTCTGCCAAGGCTGAAGTAAAACCTGAAACTACAGCTACACCAACAATGGATCCAAAAGAAGAAGCTAAGAAAGAAGAATCAAAAAAGGATGATAAGAAGGAAGAAACTAAAAAACCTTCTACATCTGATGGTAAAGACAATTCCGGTAGCACAAACAAACCAAGTTCTGGCTCAAACAGCGCAGGAAACACAAGCAAACCAAACTCTGGTTCAAACAACGGAGGAAGCTCTAACAAGCCAAGTTCTGGTTCAAACAATTCAAATGGTGGGAACAGTTCAAATACAGAAAAGCCAGCGCACAAGCACAACTGGGTTAACGTGACAAAAACGGTAAATCATCCGGCAGAAACTCATCAGGAAGATGTTTACGAAGATAGACAGGTCAAAGTAAAGGATGCTTGGGATGAGCAAGTGAGAGTTGATGCGGGGGCAGAGTGTCGCCAATGTGGATATAGAACAACAAATCCAGATGATATGACTATGCATTGTCTTGAGTATGGACATAGTAGTCACAATATTTCGGAATACAAAACAGTTCACCACGATGCTGTATACGAGACTCAGAGAGTAAAAGTTGGTACAAAATCTGTTACTGATAAAGCGGCCTGGACAGAAACAATAGTTACCGGTCAGAAATGCTCTTTTTGTGGAGAAACCAAAACAAATTAACATTATCCTACTTTAAATAAGGAACAAATATAGACTTAAACTTAATGTTTGGGTCTATTTTTTTGTGCATTTTCCAATTGCAAAAGAAAATTTAAAAAAGTCTCCGATTTTTAGTGCAATCGAACGAGTTTAAAAATGTTTTTCTTACATACTATAATCGGTACTGTTTTTATCGTACCAAAAATAGGCCGGGAAGGGATAACCGGTCAAAAATAATTTCGGTCTTTCCATTGGCTAAAGCCCAATGTGGAAATCATCCGCCACAAGGCTCTACTGCTGATGTGTAAGATATAAAAGAACAAAAAACATTCTAAAAAAGAAAGGAGTATTCCAAATTGAAGAAAACTATCTTAAAAAGAAGTGTGGCTTCGACGCTTTCTTTTCTGATGGCATTCTCCAGAGCAGTTCCTAACTCTGTCGTTTACGCGGAAGAATCAGGAATTGAGAGTGAGATTGCTCAGGACTATGTAGCGACACTTAGCCAGACACAAAATGGAACGACCTCTTTTGTAACCGATGGAAACAAGACGAAGGATCCTGCAACTCATGTACAGGGTGACAAAGTTGAAGTTGCTGTTGAACCAGATGAAGGATTCAATACAGCTAAAATTGAAGTCAGAAACACTGACGGAACAGTTGTAGCTTCTCTTGAAGATGGTAAAGTCACTGCAAATGATAAAGGCAATTACACTTTCGAAATGCCTGCTAGTGATGTTACTATCAGTGTTAGTTTTGAAGCCGTAAAAAAAGAAACGGCTGACGCTGAAACAGAAAAAAAGGAAACAGAAGAAGTTAAAAAAGAAGTCAAAGCCAACATATTTGACGAATTTTTTGATAAATAAAAAAACTCTTGCATTTAATATTGAAAAGATAGATGGACTTTGGATTATGAACCAAGGTCTTTCGTATTATAGAACTAGAAGTTATTCAAGTAATAATTCTAGTTTTTTATTTT
>OLZE01001781.1_pt1 | contig 9925 bp, 10 predicted proteins | sample 1674091 | NCBI WGS metagenome assembly OLZE01 (sample SAMEA103958143, study PRJEB25191) | human gut metagenome | biome: human-associated habitat [ENVO:00009003]; feature: intestine environment [ENVO:2100002]; material: feces | place: Germany | collected 2013/2015
TCTTCTGGAAGTGTTACCTTAAAATCATGTGCCAATTCGCGGAAGTTTTCCGGAGTGATTGTCTGAATCTTTCTTGGTGTCATAGACAGAATCTTCACAAGAATTTCTGCTGACTTCTCTACTGTATGCATAAGACCGAATGTAAGATCGAAGTCTTCTCCTGAACAGAACATTCCATGATGTGCCCAGATAGCAACATCGTATTTCTCCATCAATTCAGCTGTCTTTTCTGCGATTGCTCTTCCGCCCGGAACCATCCAGCCTACAACTCCAACTCCATCCGGGAATACAACCGGACACTCTGTTGCTGACTCCCAAAGTTCTCTTGTGAACACCTGATCATCCAAAGGAAGTACGAATGTCAACGCGATTGTATTTGTTGTATGTGCATGGTAGATTACACGATGTTTTCCATTTGTGATTCTTTTCTTCACTTCATGGTTCATCAGATGAGTCGGAAGCTCACTTGTCGGTCTTCCTCCCTCTACCAGTCCCCAACGGATTCTGTATTTTGTTCCTGTAGAATCAATCTCAATAATTGCAAGACACACTTCAGGATCAACGATAATATTTCTGAAATACTTTCCACTTCCTGTTACAAGGAAGAATTCTCCTGCAAGCCCCGGAACCTCTGTTCCGATTTCTGTCCATTCTCCTGATTCATTCAGACGTGGTCTGATCAGTTCAACCTCTTCTGGTTTCAAACGATAACTTAAATTACCACCATTTCTCTCATGCCATCCCTGAAGGAATCCGTCATTTGCCATTTTAATAAAGTCCTGTACAAACTTCGCATCTAAGATCTTCATATTATTCTGTTCCTCCTGTTTTTACCCATTCGCCACATTGTCGTTTTGTGTGGTTTATTTCTTGCTTTTTATTGTTTTCTTGTGGTTTCTATTTGTATTATAGCTGTTTTTATGTGGTTTGTAAACACTTTTTCGATAAAAAATTGCACACTCTAAAAGACATTAACATAAATCAAGACTTATAAGAAAAACATGTTTCTATCTATTGCAGGTGGAACTATCTGTTCTATGTTGATATTACATTTTCTATAATAATCTCAATGGCAAAAGTGCTGAGGTCTCATAGTTCTTACGGCTTGCATCTGCCGCAAGGCTCATATCCTTCTTTAATCAGATCTGACCTACTTCCTGTATACTTTTCTTTGTTCTCTGCTTTGATATCCTTCACACCAGAACAGGTTGATTTATGAAACTTTTTTGTATTCTTATTCAATATATAAGTTTCTTTTTTTGTTAAATTTGATGTTTTTGACGAATTGGATACATTTTCTTCAGTCACTTCAGCTTCTGCTCCAGGAGCCCACTCACCTTCCGGCGTTGTGAGTTCTTCCGTCTGATAACTCTCTCCTGTCTCATAATTGATCACAACATATGGCTGTACATTATATACGTATACGTTAAATGTTACCCCTGCGCCATCATCTTCCACCGACTTCGCCTCCATCTGGACTCCGGAAGCTACCAAATCATCGCCGCTATAGATCGGAGTGACACGATACATCACATGATTATCCGTTTCTTTAACATAATCTGCCACCTCATCCTCGAATGGGAGCATGCCATCTACATTCATATAGCGTGTTCCTGTAATCAGATTGCGCTCATTCGCATTCTCACCTGTCAGCTGGAAACCAATCAGATGACAGCGATTGTACAGATACCCACCGTCAATTCCATCATATTCCTTATTCACCCAGCCTGTTGGCTTCACACTGCTGATGCTTTCTCTTTTCTGTGTCGGCATCAAATCTTCACCCACACAAGCCTCCGCTGTCTGACATCTTCCCAGTTCATCTAATGGACTGTATTCCTCATAAGAATCTGTTGTCAGTTCTTCTTCAGTAAATGAAGGCTCATTATCATTGATCTCCACATATGGCTGTCCTGTATACTCCGGTACTTCTTCCAGCGTATCTACAGATTCTATCTGCCCGGTTGATGCAAATGTTGTCTCTGCTGTCGTTTGATTTCTGTGACCAGAGTCCTGATTGCCTGATCCTTGTGATATCTGCAGTGGTCCACAGGATGTCAGAAGCAGACAAAGAGTCGTTATGCATCCACATAATATTGTTTTAAATTTCTTTTTGCTCATATTTTTCGCTCCCCTTTTTTTCGAACATATGTACTTGTAAAGTATACACTATTTTTTCTAATATAGGAAGTACTTTGAATTCTACAAACTTGAATTCCTGGATGAGTATAATATGCGGAAAATAAACTTAACTCCATCTTAAATATAGTGCTGAGTTTCACTGCCATTCTTTAACACCATTTTCACCACACCAAGCAATGCTGCAAACAAAACACCAGCAACCGGCCATACAATCCATGTAATATCCCAGCTCATCGTCCAGAAGCTCCATGCAAGGTAAATCGCTGTAGTCAAGCACCAATATACACCAGAAAACGTGTTAGTCTTTTTCTTAAACAGTTTTTCTTCTTTTGTATATTCGCCTTCCTGAAGAAGGGTATCGTAACTGCTTTTTACCATCCCAACACGAACCAACAGATTCACTCCTATTGCAAGTATGAATAGCAGTAATCCGACGGAAAGACCACAGTAATAGTCGGACGCTTCCATAGATCCGGCAATAATTGTCGGAATCACTGCCAGTATACAAAGCACTACCCCAACAGCTGTTCCTCTGATAAAAATTGGTTCATAGGAATCTTTTTTTTCTCGTACCATTCCAGATACACCATACTCTGTTTCAAAGCATTCTTTTTCAAAATGTTCCATATGTGATTCACGCATTCCATATGTAATAAACAAAAAGACGGCTGCCGCAACCATTCCAAGCAAAAAAACACATCCAAATACTGTTGCCAGAGATTCCGAAACATGAAATACGCCATCTTCTGCCATTGTCACAAGAACAATCAATAATATTGGACTTGAGATACACATACTTGTTGCGTTTGCCACTACTTTGGATCCATTTCTTTTCATGTCAAGAAATTCATTTGCATTCTCCATAGTTACTTTTTTCAACGGTTCTGCATAGCTTTCAGTACTTTCGTGATAGGTGATATTTTCTGCTTTCATTTCATCTTTTAATAGGTAATCTGTACTAACACCAAATAGCTCCGACATCTGTAAAATTCTTTGCAAATCTGGAACAGCTCCTGCACTTTCCCACTTAGATACTGCCTGTCTGGATACGCCCAACTGATTGGCTAGTTCTTCCTGTGACCATCCATTCTTTTTTCTTTCCTCTGTAATCTTATCAGCTAAAATCATTTTTTCCTCCTTTTGCAGATTTTATGAGCTAAATATAACAGTTTTGCTGTTTGCATTCCACCATTTCAGGCTGTAAATCTGTCAACCAGCAGTTGCAAATCACAAAAGGACTCTATGAATCCCGATTTTCCAGCAATACACGCAGGAAATTATTTATCATCTGTATTTGTTTTATTGTTTTCCTTTTTCTTATAAGTCGAACCTAAGCAAAGAAATGCGGAACCAAGACTTAACCATATTATAGCCATAGTATTTTCATTTCCAGTCGTTAAGCCAATAGCTGAGGCTATCAAAAACAGAGCTGATACAACATAAAATAAGATTGATTTGTTTATTCCTTTTTTCATAAATAAGCATCTCCTCCAAATTCCGATTTCACGATATCATTTCTAATACAGATTTTACCGTATTTTTTAGATTCAGTCCATCTTTTAATCCCAACCGATAGAAAAACTTTTCTGTATCCGCTCCACTGCTGAAAATTGCATTACAGTATTCCGTAATCACTTCTTCCTGTTCTGGGGATAACGTTTCCAGTAATTTCTGGTATTTCTTATCAATCTCACTTACTGACTCCTTATCCTGATTCAACTTCCATTCTGAATATGCTTTCCCCATATGCTCTGTAATTGTCAGATTTACAAATTCTTGCACTTTCTCTGACATGGTACTCTCAGCTTCCTGTTCGTCTTTCTTTTCCTCATTTGATTTCTCAAGTGTTGTATCATCAATATAACGAATGATTTCTCGAATATTTGACTTCATCGACTGCAAATATCCCTTAATCAACACTGCAAGTTTTCTTGCTTCAGACTCTTCTGTTTCAGGATTCGACAAATAAAACTCTTCCAATTCTTTCAGGATATCCATCCCTGCTTTCATCTGAAATTCCACCTCAAGCAAATCATCCATCACTTTATATAATTCTTCCATTGTTTATTTCTGCCTTTCCTTATAGCATCACTATATTTTCCACAATCATCCAAAAATAAATTCCTGTAATCCACATTTCACAACTTCAATTACTGCAACTATCCCCATACCGATATGTGGGAGTAGAACAAACACTACTGTCGTAATAATCGCTGATTTCATTGTCCAGTCCGTACTAATCCCAAACCCAATGCTCAAAACTTCTGTCACAACAGAGATTCCGGCTATCAGATAGCAGAATCCAGCAGATAACCCAACCAGGAACACCAGCACAATATTCACCGCTGCAAGTACCAGCCAAACAGGAGCTGCAATAATTCGAAATGGCAATTTTATCAAAAATCTCAACATAATTCTTCCTCCTACTTTGTGCCCAGTGGACACAAGGTTATTTTAGCATATCTGCCAGATATGACTATCTCTTTTTAAACTTCGTGCCCAGTGGGCACAAAGTTCTTACCTGTCTGGAATATCCTTCCCCCAGTACATGTCATGTCGAACTTCAGCATCATAAAACTGATTGATCGTTGCAGGAGCGTTATACAATACCGTCAGCATATACTGCCGGATATTCTTCACTTTGCTTGTACTCCTGTCAAGACTGAAAAACACATACTGGATGTGTTCATACCCGACTTTGAGCAAACGGCTCTTGACCACTTGTGTAGGCACAGCTTCCCCATTGATCTGTTGATATGTCTTTGTCGAACATATTGCATCCAGCATCAGCTCTACCAGCTCTTCTACCGTCCCGATTTTGATACGATACCGATTGCATCTGTTGCTTTTATCCATTGCTACGGTGTCAGCGTAAAAGCATTATCACCAGATTCTGCTTTAAACCTATCGAATTCGATAGGTTTAAAATTGGTCATCTGCCTTGTACTCAACAAAACTTTCCGGAAGTGCAATGATAAACTCCCGTCCTTCAATACATTTCCCAGCTGTTCCGCTTGTATTCAGTGTTATCGTATGGATTATGGCATGGACCAAAAAATCACTCGATAAAAAGGAGGGAATCCTGATGTTGATCCTCTATGCCATTTATGTTGTATATATCTGTATACGATAAATATGAAAATTGATTCACTGATGTGATAAAATTCTACCTTTATATTGGAAACAGGAAACAGAAAAATCACTTGCCGGCAGATAAATTTCTGCCGGCAAGCGATTTTTATTTTTTCAATTAAAATCCTGTCAATCTGAAAAACATCAATTCATTTGCTGATCCGTCGTCTCGTTCCTGTGTCAGCATAATTAACAGAGAGCCGTCATCTAAAAGCTGCATATCTTCCAGCCATGGATAACTGACACCAAATATGTCCTCTGTAGAAATTGCACCTACGTGCGTTCCATCTTTTGCCCAAAATTGTATTTCGCGCATATTTCCATCTGCAGCCACAAAACCATTTTCTGTTTCCGCCATGCCCGTAATGGAACCGAGCTTGTCCGGAGAACTGATATCTTCTCCACCTAATTTCAAAAGCTGATTACCATCATAATCATAAACAACAATTTTTGTGCCTTCATCTTCCGCAGCCATGGATCCGGCAACCATAATATGACTATTCGTGATCTGTACGTCATCTATCATGGAAAACAGTCCCTTGCGTTCTTCATCGTTATTTAATCCGGTCAGTATCCACGGTTCTGCCGTCAGGTTACCGCCTTGATTCGCAATCTTCTGAGTATCACTGTTCACCCAGAAACTGATTCCCCATTCTCCGGATGGATGCATATTCAGATCTCCGTCTACTGTTGTCTGAAGTGCCTTTTTCCCATCTTTTACGCCAATTACATCTCCAATTCCAGGCGAAAGATATAACATTCCACTGCTGTCCCCAGACAAATATTCAAAATCATCGTCTAATTCCATCGAAGATACGAATTCAAGTCCACTTTCTGAATATTCATAAGTATCCAGTTTATTCTCCAGCAGATGGAATACCTGATTGCCCTGTTTTACAAACTGATGATCCATAATCTGCATAACGCCCTGTGCTTCTTTAAATGGGATATATTCCGGAACGATTGTATAAGAACCTACCATCTGCTCTGCCAATACAGGTTCAAGAGGCTCTCCCTCCCATGGCCATGGTGCGTCTTTATTTCCTTCATCCTCTAATTTCAGCACAATTCCTTCCAGCAATTCTTTGTCAGAATCATCTATTTCCTGTCCTTTTACTCTGATATCATAGGATGTGCCAGACTGTTCATAACGATACATATACGTTTTTTCTATGGAATTACTTTCCGGCATTGCTGTATATTCTGCATTTCCTATTGTTACAGTGTCCATTTTCCCTTCAGCATATGCCTCTAAATCCACTCCAAAGGCAATTAAACTCTTTCGATATGTATATGAATCCTCCTTGGTCGCTTCTATAGAAATGACATTCTCGGATCCATCTGCTGTATCTCCATCAAAAAATCTAACGTAAGAATATTCTTCATCTTTCTTCATATTCTCTTTATCGTAGTTCCATGCCTTCGGATAATACACTGTAAATAAACTTAATTTAAGACTTTCTCTGTCTTTAAATTCTGTTTCTTCCTGCTCTGCTTTTTCCGATTTTTTCTTCTTCGGATTCTTTTTTTGTCCACATGCCGCTATCATCATCATGCATATCATGATACACAGCACACACCACAGTTTCTTTTTCATGGCGTCTTCCCTCCTTTCATGATTTCCACATCCTTTTCAGTTATTCACTGTCACTTTTTACACAGTGGAATGTGTAGTAGTCATCATCATCACTGTAGTCTACTTTCAAAGTACCATCGTCATTTATCATCACTGTAAGAGATGGATTTTCTGATTCAATCGGACAATATCCCAGTGCAACTGACCATGGGAAAGTCCCAATCTCCTCCCCTTTATAAATAACTGTTACATTACGGTCACTTTTGAAATCAAGACGCAGTGCATCATTGATGTTGTCTACTCCTTCCATAGAAGTCTGAGGTCCGTCTCCTAAAAGTTCTTCCACACTTTCTGCAGCCCACTCACCTATGACTGCATTTTCCTCCTCTGTCAGATAGAGTGCCGGATCCATTGCATCCGTTCCATCCTTTGCAAAAATCACCTTTACTCCCATCTCGAGCATATTATCAAAAGAAATAATATCTTTTCCGATGATTCCCACTATTTCTTCTCCTTCGATGCTCAAGATAAACTGATCATCTTCGACAGACCATTTTCCATTCCCTGTAGTGTCTCCAGCTGAAAAGGAAACTTTTCCGCCATTTTTCACTTCAAATTCAAAATCTCCTCCGAAAACTTCATCTATACTGACGGACATTCCCATCATCTGAGCGGACACCGCTACCCATTTCCCTTCATACGGGTTCTTTTCTCCTGTTTCTCCGGAGCCTCCACAACCAGTCAATACTATCATACTGATGATAAGCACTAGTCCAAATAACAAATTCAACTTCTTTCTCATAATCTTCTCCCCTTTCAATTACTTCTTATCTGCAAAAAAAGGAGTCAGCAATTCTGCTACCTTACTGATTGGCATTGTCTGCAAGATCACCTTTCCCGGTCCTTTCACAACGGTATTAAAAATGCCTTCTCCTCCAATCAGCATATTTTTTACTCCTTTTACAGCTACAACATCCATAGTGCAGGTTTCTTCCATTGCCGCTAAGTACCCCGTACTGATCAAAATTTCCTGTCCTGCACTCAAATCATACTCCACTGCATGTCCATCAATTTCTACAAACGCGGTTCCATTTCCGCTCAATCTCTGCATAATGAAACCTTCTCCTCCAAATATGCCTTTCCCTAATTTTTTCTGAAAATGCATGGACAGTTCTACGCCTTCTTCTGAAGCAAGGAATGCACTCTTCTGCACGATCATGGAGTGACCGTTGCTAATCTCCAATGCTTTGATCGCTCCCGGAAAACTTGATGCAAATGCAATCATTCCGTCTGCACCTTCTGCGGTATATCTGTTTTGAAACGCAGAATCACCAGACATCAGTCTGCCGAACATTTTCTTCATTCCGCCTCCGGAAATCGTCTCCATTTTCATGTTCGGGCTCATCCAGCTCATACTTCCGCTTTCTGTGATCATAGATTCTCCTGCTGATAATTCACATACAACAACTGGTAAATTTCCTCCTAAAATCTCATATTTTTTCATAACAAAGTTCTCCTTTCTTTTTCATTTTTCTTTTTTGTTTTCATCCTACAACAGTACCTTTTTCATTAAGCTTTGTGGCACATTGCACACACATATCCAGATCATCACAGATTAAAAAGCAATGGTCACATACAAGACGCTTACATATCGGACAAATATTAAAGATCTCTTTCGCCTGATTCAATGCTTTTTGAAATGCTAAATTCTTTTCCCGTTCATAAAGTGTATCATAAATAATCTTCCGATTTTCATTTTCCGGTTTTTTCCCCGCTCTGGAAAAACAAATTGGTGTACTTTTCCATACTGTTTTACATTCCATGCAGCATAGTGAAAAGCAAAACTCATCCGGCGTAGAACAATCTATTAAATCCTTTTTCGTAATATATTCCACATTTTTAACCTCCTTGTTAACCTCTTTGCTCTATCACCATCCTATTCTCTGTTCTCCCTCCTTATCCATTGCCTTTATTTTTTTCTCTGATCGGGCGGCCACCATTTCGTAATAAAAGCGTAGCAGATACGGAAAGCAAATACTATGGTCGCCATTCGTATATTATGCTTATTTTTCAAAATACGAACGATTAGTATACTATATATAGCGTTTTATTTTTATCTATCCGCTATATATGCGCAATATCTTTTTGTGAAAATATAAAAGAGATCTATCGGCAAACAAAAAAAGACCCTAGCATCATTTCTGATGCTAAGATCTTGATTGGTCATCTTAACTTAATGACATTGCTGTAAAGACTCTTTTTCGTTTACTCAGTTCTGCTATATGTCAGTTTATCTAACTGATTACATTTTCGAAATAACTCAATATACAGCATTAATTCCTCTCTGACAGTTATCCCCAGTTTTCGATTCATATTTGTATTATGCTTTCTCGCTGTTCCAATACTGATATAAAGCAATGAAGCAATCTCCTGTATCGTATATCCATCAACATAATACTGAAGAACCATCCTCTCTGACGGAGTCAGAGTTTCCACACGCAAAGCAAACGCCTTGAGCATTTCTTCTATATTCGGAGGAATGCCTCCATTTTCCAGTTTCTCCGTATTCCTTTTTTTCTGCATAAAATCAACCAGTGCATCCACTTCTGAAATGCCTGATAAGTTTTCGTCCGTCAGCGTATCCTCCTGCAGTGCTTTTAAACTCCGAAGAATCGGCTTCACAAAACGATGGGACATACCGACAGAAACAACCAATAATAAAATCAGGAACAACAACGTACCGATGATCCAGTCCCTTCGATTGTCCGTTGTTAATTTTTCATAATTCGCTTCTGATATTAATGTCAGTACCGCAAGCGGCATACCATTACAACTCTTCAATTCAAGCAGTTCATGCCTGCCTATATAATTCCCGAAAGCGGTAGAATATGTATTATAGTACTTTCCTTTCTTCACTGTCATCGTTCCTGATGGTGAAAGATACGTTTCCTTTGTATCTCCGAACATCGCCTTATCCAGATAGATGTTTCCTTTTTTGTCCACAGGAGCCAGTACTGTCACTATATTCCCACAGGAACCTTCCACCATAGGATAAGACAGCCTGAAATACAGATT
>OLZE01001790.1_pt1 | contig 9877 bp, 9 predicted proteins | sample 1674091 | NCBI WGS metagenome assembly OLZE01 (sample SAMEA103958143, study PRJEB25191) | human gut metagenome | biome: human-associated habitat [ENVO:00009003]; feature: intestine environment [ENVO:2100002]; material: feces | place: Germany | collected 2013/2015
CATTAAACTCTACCGGCAATGTCACAAGCTGGAATATCACTGCAAAAGAGAAGCAGATGATTCCAAGATTGATCAGAACTGCCCCTGTATTTCTTGTAAAGAATAATCCGATCAGAATCAATGGCCATGCAAGTGTGGAACCAAGATTGGCTGCCGGGACAATTGCCGTGCGCAGTGTCAGTGGAAAATAGCTGTTCTGATGCTGGATTGCATGTCCACACTCATGTGCTGCAACTCCAACGGCTGCAACCGATGTGGAATTGTATACAGAATCGGACAGATTCAGTGTCTTTGCAGACGGATTGTAATGGTCGGTCAGATTTCCGGATACATGCTGGATCGTCACATCATAAATTCCTGCGGAATTCAGGATTCTCTGTGCTGCCTGTGCGCCTGTCATTCCCGATGCACTGCGGTACTGGGAATATTTATTGTAAGTTGATTTTACTCTTGCGGAAGCGATCATGCAGATCACTGCTCCGATAATCACAAGAAAATAAGTTGGGTCAAATCCGTAATAATAATATGGCATAGTAATCATCCTTTCTTATCAGCAACGTTTTAAGAAACTGCCTTCTGTCACCTGGTATCCTCTTAAGAAGGCATCCGTTGTCATTCGTTTCTTTCCTTCTAACTGTACCTCTAATAAAGCTAATACTCCATTCCCCGTCTGGACTTCCAGTTCGTCCTTTGTCACTTTTAAAATACATCCCGGAGCGGCTTTCACCTCATGGGAAATGACTTTTGCGCGCCAGATCTTTAGGTTTTTGTCATCGATCCTTGTATATGCACTCGGCCATGGATTTAAGCCGCGCACCAGACGCTCAATCACCTCTGCATCTTTTGACCAGTCGATACTTCCCATCTCTTTCTGGATCTTTCCGGTGTGAGTTGCAAGCGCGTCATCCTGAGGTGTGTAAACAGCTGTACCATTTTCAATTGCTTCCATCGTTTTCACGCAAAGCTTTGCCCCTACTCCCGACAGCTTGTCAAACAGGCTTCCGCCTGTCTCATCCTCATCCACGATCACTTCCTGCTTCATGATCATATCCCCGGTATCAAGACCTTCATCCATACGCATGGTCGTGACGCCTGTGACCTGATCCCCGTTTAACACTGCCCACTGGATTGGGGCTGCACCACGGTATTTTGGCAGCAGGGACGCATGTACATTCACACATCCGAAACGCGGCATATCAAGGATTGCTTTTGGAATGATCTGTCCAAAAGCCTCTACAATGATGATATCCGCATTGTACTGTCTTAAATATTCTACGCTTTCCTCTGCACGGATTTTTGCCGGCTGATACACTTCAATCCCATGTGCAACCGCACATTCCTTCACCGGTGTGTACTTTAATGCCTTGCTTCTTCCAACCGCTTTATCCGGCTGTGAGACAACCAGCACTACTTCATGTCCTGCTTTTATAATTTCCTCTAATGTACCCACTGCAAAATCCGGGGTTCCCATAAATATAACTCTCATGATCCTCTCCTCGCTTCCGGTTTCTTTTCTACTTCTTCCCTCTGCGCCTATTCCTCTTCCTCATAGGTAACGTCATGAAGCTGACCTTCCACTTTTTCCACGTAAAGATGTCCGTCCAGATGATCGATCTCGTGGCACATGGCTCTTGCCATTAACTCTGTGCCCTCAATCTCATATTCTTCCATATTTTCATCAAATGCATGCACCTTCACATAATTTGGTCTTGTAACCTGTCCGGCTTTTCCGGGAATGCTCAAACATCCCTCATCGCCGGTCTGCTCCCCGGATGTCTCCAGAATAACCGGATTTACCATCACGACCGGGCCCTCGCCCACATCGATCACTACGATTCTTTTTAAGATACCCACCTGCGGTGCTGCAAGTCCAACACCGTTTGCCTCGTACATGGTATCTAACATGTCTTCGATCAGCTCTTTTGTGCGCTGTGTCAGCTCCTTCACAGGTTTACAGATTTTTTCTAATACAGGGTCTCCCTGTACACGGATTGTTCTAAGTGCCATAATGTCCTCCTTGTTTTTAAAAACCACTCATTGGATTAAAATCAAACTGTACGACCGTATCTTTAAATGCTTTATTATCACGCATGTAATGTTCGAGACGGTCTTTCAACTCAACCAGTGTCTGATAATCTTTTGTTTTTATATAAATCACCTTTTTATAGATGTCATTCACTTTTGCCACTGCCGGATCCGCAGGTCCTACCGGGAAAACCCGTTTCTTTTTAAAATCCTCTCCCACACGCTCCATTGCAGCTTTGATGTTCTCCTGCCACGTGTCGATCTCCTGCACCAGAAGCTTTGCGGAATCGTAAGCGGTCTGCTCCTGCTTTGATGCACATAAGATCACAAGCATATTCCAGACCGGCGGATATAAAAGCATCCTGCGGTATTCCATCTCCTGCTCATAAAACGCTTCATAATCCTGCTCTTTTGCAGTCTGCACACTGTAATGATCCGGCCGGTATGTCTGGATCACAACCTCTCCGGGTTCACTTCCGCGCCCTGCTCTTCCAGCCGCCTGCGTCAGCAGCTGGAAAGTGCGTTCCGCTGCATGGTAATCACTGACATATAATGACAGGTCTGCCGCCAGCACACCGACTAACGTCACATTCGGGAAATCATGTCCCTTGACGATCATCTGGGTTCCGATCAGAATATCGGCTTCCTGATTGGCAAAAGCAGATAAAATCTGTTCATAGCCTTCCTTCTTTGCTACTGATGCAAAGTAGGTGTACTTGTTGCGAGCCTGAGACTCACCGGCAAACGCAGCCCAGAGGTTCTTTTCGGTCTGGGTGCCTGCAAACTTATTGGTCATCGGAATATCTCCTTGTTGTGTATTAGGGGGTTTATCTGACTCCACTGTAGCGAAAAATCGCTGCAGCCGTGTCCGTTAAGAGAAGAATTTCTTCATCTTGTCCAAAAAGCTCGTGCTCTGGGGCGAATGCTTCGTGCCGCCTTCCTTGATCGATTCGTCAAACTCCTTGAGCATCTTCTTTTGCTTGCTCGTGAGATTGACCGGCGTCTCGACAAAAGCGTGCACGTACAGGTCCCCATTGCCGCCGCCGTGCAAATGCGGCACGCCCTTGCCGCGCAGGCGGAAGATCTTACCCGTTTGAGTACCTTCCGGAATCGTGATGCGCGCTTCGGTCCCCATCGTCGGCACACTCACTTCGCCGCCCAATGCAGCGGTGGCAAAACTCAGCGGCAAATCGGCGTGCAGATCGTCGCCGTCGCGCTGGAAGATTTCGTGCTGCTTGATGAACACCTGCACAAAGAGGTCTCCGCAAGGACCGCCGTTGGGGCCGGGCTCGCCCTTACCCTGGATGCGAATGCGCTGACCGTCGTTGATGCCCGCCGGAATATTGATTTCCAGCGTCTTGGTCTTACGGTTGCGGCCGCGTCCCTGGCAGTCCGGACACGGATCGGAAATGATTTCACCCGTTCCGTGGCAGTACGGGCAGGTCTGCTGCACCTGCAGGAATCCGCGGTTGATGTTGATCATGCCGCTGCCGCCGCAATGCGGACAGGTCTTCTTCGACGTACCCGACTTGCAGCCGGAGCCGTGACAGGTTTCGCACTCTTCCCAAACCGGCACGCGGATGTCGGTCTTGGCACCCGCCACCGCCTGCTCAAGCGTGATTTCGAGCGAATAGCTCACGTCGGCACCGCGAAACACCTTAGGTCCGCCGCGACGACCGCCGCCGGCACCGCCCCCGAAGATTTCCGAGAAGATGTCACTGAAGTCGCCGAAACCACCCTGGCCCTGGCCAAAGCCGCCGAAACCGCCGAATCCGCCCGCACCGGCTGCGCTCGGATCGACGCCGGCCTTGCCGTAGCGGTCGTAGGCCGCGCGTTTCTGGGGATCGCTCAGAATCGAGTAGGCCTCGCCCACCTGCTTGAACTTTTCCTCAGCCGCTTTGTCGCCGTTGTTGCGATCGGGATGGTACTTCATCGCCAGGCGTCGATACGCCTTTTTGATCTCGTCGTCGCTTGCGTCGCGCGAGACTCCCAGTACCTCGTAATAATCCTGGTCAGCCATAGTGTGTCAATCGTTACGAAAAAACATGGCAAGGGCCGAATCGCCAAATCGGCGGCCCGGCCCCGTGTCTTATACGGCCGACTCGGCGTCCTTTTCGCTCGGACGCCGCGCCGGGCTCGGGTTTTGCTTTGAAGCCAAATTAGTGCTTGACTTCGGTGTAGTCGGCATCGACCACGTCGTCGTTGCCCTTGTTGGCCTGCTGCTGACCGGCACCGCCCGCCTGCTGCTGGGCGCCTGCCTGAGCCTGCTGAGCCTGAGCAGCCTGCTGGTTGAGCTTTTCACCGATCTTCTGGGCGGCAGCCATCAGCGCTTCAACGCTCTTTTCGATTGCAGCCTTGTCTTCGCCCTTGATGCGTTCTTCCACATCCTTGATGGCGTTTTCGCAAGCGGCGCGATCGGCGCTTTCAACCTTGTCGCCGAGATCCTTCAGGGTCTTCTGAACCTGAGCGATCGAAGCGTCGGCCATGTTACGGGCCTGAGCCAGTTCGAAGCGGCGGTGATCCTCTTCCTTGTTGGCTTCGGCAGCGGCAACCATGCTCTTGATCTCTTCTTCGGACAAACCGGAGCTTGCCTTGATCGTGATCTTGTTTTCCTTGCCGGTGGCCTTGTCCTTTGCGGTCACGTGCAGAATGCCGTTGGCGTCGATGTCAAACGTCACTTCAATCTGCGGCAGGCCGCGCGGAGACGGCGGAATGCCTTCGAGATTGAACTCGCCGAGCAGCTTGTTGGAAGCCGCCATCTCGTGTTCACCCTGATAGACCTTGATGGTCACGGCAGGCTGGTTGTCTTCAGCCGTCGAGAACACCTGCGAGTGCTTGGTCGGAATCGTGGTGTTGCGCTTGATCATCGCAGTCATCACGCCGCCCAGGGTTTCAATGCCCAGCGTCAGCGGGGTGACGTCGAGAAGCAGCACGTCCTTACGGCCGCCCGAGAGCACCTGACCCTGAATAGCGGCACCGATAGCCACGGCTTCGTCCGGGTTGACGTCCTTGCGGGGCTCCTTGCCGAAGAATTCGCGCACCACTTCCTGAACGCGCGGCATACGGCTCTGGCCGCCCACCAGGATCACGTCAGTAATTTCGGAAGTCGACAGGCCGGCGTCCTTCAAAGCCTTGCGGCAGGGTTCGATCGTGCGCTGCACGAGGTCTTCGACCATGCTTTCGAACTTGGCGCGCGTGATCGTGATGTTCATGTGCTTCGGACCGGTCTGGTCAGCCGAAATGTAGGGCAGGTTCACTTCGGTTTCCTGACGGCTCGACAGCTCAATCTTGGCCTTTTCAGCGGCGTCCTTCAGGCGCTGCAGGGCAAGCACGTCGCCGCCGAGGTCAATGCCGTTGTCCTTCTTGAATTCGGCAATCAGGTATTCGACCAAGCGACGGTCGAAGTCTTCGCCGCCGAGGAAGGTGTCGCCGTTGGTGGAGAGCACTTCAAACTGCTTGTCGCCGTCGATGTTGGCGATGTCGATCACGGAGATATCGAACGTGCCGCCGCCCAAGTCGTAGACGCAGATCTTGCGGTCTTCGTTGCCCATCTTGTCAAGACCGAAGGCCAGAGCTGCGGCCGTCGGTTCGTTGATGATGCGCTTGACTTCGAGACCGGCGATGCGGCCGGCATCCTTCGTGGCCTGTCGCTGGCTGTCGTTGAAGTAAGCCGGAACCGTGATCACGGCTTCGGTCACGGGTTCGCCGAGGTAATCTTCGGCGGTCTTCTTCATCTTGCGGAGCACTTCGGCGGAAACCTGCTGCGGAGCAAGCTTCTTGTCGCCCATCACCTGCACCCAGGCGTCGCCGTTGTCGGCGCGAACGATCTTAAACGGAGCGCGCTGCACGTCCTTCTGCACTTCGGCGTCTTCGTAGCGACGGCCGATCAAGCGCTTGACGGCAAACAGCGTGTTCTTCGGGTTGGTCACGGCCTGACGCTTGGCGGTTGCGCCGACAAGAATCTCGCCGTTTTCCATGTAGGCAACGATGGAAGGCGTCGTACGAGCGCCTTCGGAATTTTCGATCACACGAACCTTGTCGCCTTCCATGATGGCCACAGCCGAGTTGGTGGTGCCAAGGTCAATACCGATGATCTTAGACATTGTTCTTTTTCCTCTTGATTCTCTGTTGGGCCGTACCTTTTCCGCATCCACCGACGGGAGAAGGTTTTCGACCGTGATCTGAAACTCTTACGCGTACCGCAGGAAGCTCTTTTTCAGCGCTGCCTGCCGCGCCATACCCCCTATATGGGGACGCCCCGAGAAAATTCAACGGGGCGTCTGAAAAATTTTGTGTCGATGAAGTTTCTAGCCTTGAACCACGCTCACCATAGCCGGACGGAGCACGCGTTCGTAAATCTTCCAGCCGTGCTGAAAGACCTGAGCAACGTCGCCCGCGCTCTTGCCTTCGACGGCAGGCACCATGGCAATGGCCTGCTGCGTGTTGGGATCAAACTTGGCGTCCTTCGGATCGATGACGGTCATGCCGCTCATTTCAAGCGCATGCACGAGCTGACGGTGCGTCGCGAGAATGCCTTCCCGCATCGGACCTTCGATTTCGGCGGTCATTTCGATCGCCTTTTCAAGCGAATCCATCACCGGAAGCAGGTTCTTGGCAAACTTCTCGATGCTGAACTTCTGCGCCTTGGAAACGTCTTCGGCGGCACGGCGACGCACGTTTTCCATTTCGGCAACCGCACGCACGTAAAGGTCAAAATTCTCAGCCGCTTTGGCCGTCGCCGCGGCAAGCTGGTCTTCGAGCGAGGCTTCTGCGCCTTCGGGTTCGATGCCGAGTTCCGGAGGCAGTTCAGAACCCTGCGCCTGCTCCGCAGCTTCGGCTGCTTTCTTCAATTCGTCGGCAGGATTAACCTGTTCCTGCTTGGTGTCTTCTTGAGCCATAAAGATGTTCTTGCAAAAGGGATGCTTGAAAGATGGCTCTTATATGGGGATTGGGTTTGCTCTTTTCAAGCCGTCGCAGGCAAAAAGTTCAGCTGAAGCGGATTTTCAGGCCTTCGACAGAGCCTTGCGAACAATCTCGGCGTAAAGGGCCACCGCATCGTCCTGCGCGTTCAGGCAAGGGATATAGTGAAACCCGCTGCCGCCCGCCCGCTCATAAAAAGAGCGCAGTTCCGTGGCGATTTCTTCAAGCGTCTCCAGACAATCCGCGGCAAATCCCGGGCAAATCACATCAAGGCGCTTCAAGCCCTGTCGGCCTAGTTCGGGGGCCGTATCAACGGCAAAAGGCTCCAACCACTTCGCTTTCCCAAATTTGCTCTGGAATACCTGGACAACCTGATCTTTTTTCAAACCCAACGCAAGGCGCAGCTTTTCCGCCGTCTGCTTGCACTGTGCTTCGTACGGATCGCCGCGTTCGCTCGAAACCGCCGGAATACTGTGAAAGCTCATCATGAGCTTGCCCTCGTCTCCGAGATCACCCACTTTTTCCCAGTGCGCGCGCACGCGAGCGGCAAGCGCCTCAATGTAGGCGTCTTCATCGAAGTAATGAGAAATCGTAACAATGCAAGGCAAATCGCGAACCTTCTTTTGCACGCGTCGCACCGCATCGAACACTGCCTCCGTCGTCTGTGTGGCGTACTGCGCATATAGCGGCAGAACAACGATGCGCTCGGGTTTTTGTTCAGCAATCCGACGGAGTTCTTCATCGATTCGCTGTACGCCGTAACACATCGCCCAGGACACGATGAATTCGTCGCCGAGCACCTTCTGCAGGCCTTGCGCCGTGTCGGAGGTCACCGCCACCAAAGGAGACCCTTTTTGCGTCCACACCGTCTTGTAGCGATCGGCAGAAGCCTGCGCGCGACGGGGAATAATGATGCCGCGCAGAATCGGCTGCCAAATGAGCGGATTCATTTCCACCACACGCCGATCACCGAGAAATTCCGCAAGATACTTCGCCACTGCTTCTTTGGTCGGAGCGGCAGGCGAACCGGTATTGCAGATGAGAACGGCGGTCTTGGGTGTGTTGTTTTGCGCGATCATCGGATACAAAAAAGACGGATAGATCAAGTTCGAGCAATTGTGCACGAACTGTCTTAACCGCCGCTTTTCTTGAGAATGCGTCCGAATCACTGCATCTGCAGGTGTTCGTGGACCGTATGCATCTTGAGTCGTCTCCAAGCTACGATCAAGGCGCCTGCAATCAGACTCATCCAGAACTTCCCGAGCACCTGTCCGGCCAAAAACTCAATGGAGCCGAAAGCCAGAGACAGGAAAATCGCGGAGTCAACCACGGAACCGGCCAACCCCGACGCAATCACAGCCATGGCCGGATAGCGCTTCTTCATGGGAGCATAAACGGCAAAGTCAGCGAGCTCCGCAAACAAGAAGGCACAGACCGAAGCAATGACCAGAGCGGGTTCCGAAATCAAGCCCGAGAGCGCGGCGCCGGCAAAAATCGAAATCAGCGCCCAGCGCCAGCCCAGGCAATGATGCACAACGTCACGCAGCACCAGACTGAACCCGGCCAGCAGCACGCCGGAAGGCGCCCATAAACCGGGCCAAACGGGAATCAAACAAGGACCGTCAGCCGGGCAAACGAGGCCGACGTTCATGATCACCCAGTTCGTCAAGGGGATCATCAGAACAAACAAAACGAGCGAGAGCCAACCGCTCAACGGGCGTTTCATGTCGCCCAGCTCACCGATATGGGACATATGGTTTCCTTGTGACTGCCACCGGCAGAACAATCCGGCGCAGATGTTTTTGAAAGTGGTGCGAGATTGTAGCAAAGACGACCGCTTAGGAAAACGTCAATTTTTCCTTCCAAATCAAACAGATCAGGCGCAAATCGCCATCTCAGCCTGTTTGCGGCGCCGCCACCAAGCAATGGCGATACCGGCCAGCAGATTGACCCAAAACTTGCCGAGCACCTGCCCAAACAAATATTGGACTGAACCAAAGGCAAGTGACAGGAAAATAGCAGAGTCCACGGCGGAACCGACCAGACCGGAAACGATGACTGCCATGGCCGGATAACGCTTTTTCATCGGTGCGTACACCGCAAAGTCAGCCAATTCCGCAAAAAGGAAAGCGCTCACCGATGCAACCACGAGCGAAGGCTCGGAAATAAAACCCGAGAGCACCGCTCCGAAAAAGATGGAAGCCAACGCCCAACGCCAGCCCAGGCAATGATGCACAACGTCGCGAAGCACCAGACTGAAACCGGCCAACAACACGGTCGAAGGTGCCCACAGACCAGGCAGAACCGGCACAAGACAAGGCTCGCCGGGCGGGCAGACGACACCAAGGTTCACAATTACCCAATTGCTCAATGGAATCAGCAGAACAAACAGCACGAGCGAAATCCATCCGCTCCACATACGTTTGAGGTCTGCATGTTGCGCATTGTCGGTCATTGGGCTTCCTCGTCTTGCACCAATTTTCTCAGAACAAATCGGCAATCGGTGTTTCCAGGAATGTTTCGAGCGGCAGTCCCCCACTGCCCACAATCAAGGCGGCATTCGGTCGGAACTTCTGACAAAACACATCCAGTCCTTTGGTGTGCCGTTCGTGGTCGCTCTTGACTTCCAACGCCACGACTTTTCCGTCTTTGCGCAAGACAAAGTCGACTTCGTTGTTGCCATCCCGCCAATAGAACACCTCAAATTGCAGGCGATAGGCCTGAGAAATCAAATACGCTCCGACAGCCGATTCCACATAATGACCCCACTTCTCCGGATCGTTTCGCACCTGCTCAAACGTGCCGACAGACAGTGCCGTCAAAAGCGCATTGTCGTGCACCTGAAACTTCGGAATGCTCGCGCGACGTCTGGCATCGTCCACCGAAAACTTCTGCAGCGCCCCCAGTAAACCGCATTGGTTGAGCCGCTCCA
>OLZE01001791.1_pt1 | contig 9871 bp, 10 predicted proteins | sample 1674091 | NCBI WGS metagenome assembly OLZE01 (sample SAMEA103958143, study PRJEB25191) | human gut metagenome | biome: human-associated habitat [ENVO:00009003]; feature: intestine environment [ENVO:2100002]; material: feces | place: Germany | collected 2013/2015
TCTCCCTCTGCAAGTTCTTTTATGGCAACAATAACATTATCATTTTCATTGATTTTTATAAAATCTTTCATAAGTGTTCTCCTGCTTATGCGTTAAAAGTTTTTTCCATTGCTGCTCTCATACCAAGTGCGCGGATATCTTCCATATAACCGGTTACAGCCTCTTCTACTCCGGCTAATTTGGTAAGATCTTCGCCCCAGAAATGCTCGTTGGATAAAACAGCATGTGTATACTCTGCTGCGTCCTTAGAACTGTTTGCTGCAAAGAACTCTAATACAGCAGCGTCATCTAAGATCTGGTATTCAGTACCGTCACGATGTCCGATCAGAGCCTTGTCACGGATCTCTGTTCCTGTGTAGAATGCCATCAGTGCAGCCAGTGAGAATGTCAGGTGTGTCGGAAGTTTTCCTTCATTCTTAATGTACTCTAAGAAACTCGGCATACATCTTGCGCGCCATTTTGAAACAGAGTTCAGGGAAATGGATAACAGCGCATGTTTTACATATGGGTTGTTAAATCTTGTGATCACTGCCTCTGCAAAATCAATCAGATCCTGTTTCGGAAGTGTCAGTGTAGGAATGACCTCATCAAAGATCGTTGCTTTCATAAAGTTGAAAATCAGTTCATCCTGCATAGACTCTAACACGATATCATTGCCGCAGAGATAAGATGCCAGTACAAAGGAAGTATGTGCACCGTTTAAGATACGGACTTTTCTCTGTTTGTATGGCTTCTGGTTGTCTGTAAAGATCACCGGAAGTCCTGCATCCGGAAGCGGGAACTCTTTGCTGATATCTTTTGCGCTCTCGATCACCCAGAGAGCAAATGGCTCACCTGTTACGATCAGATTGTCCTGATAACCGAACTCTTTGCAGAGCTCCTCTGCCTCGTCTCTTGGGTAACCGGTTACAATACGGTCAACTAATGTAGAAGTAAATACACAGGCTTCATCTAACCATGTCTTAAATCCCTCTTCTAAATTCCAGAGTACTGCAAGTTTCTCTACACACTCTTTTAAGTGGATACCATTGTCATCGATCAGCTCAACCGGAAGCATCACAAGACCTTTATCCATTGCCCCGTTAAAATGTTTATATCTCTCATATAAGAATTTGGTTAATTTGCCCGGATAGCTTTTTGGCGGTTCCATCTCTAATCGGTCTGTATCATCATAAACGATACCTGCTTCTGTTGTGTTCGAAACAATGTAACGTAAGCTGTCAAGTTTTGCATAATCTGCATATTTCTGATATTCACCATAAGCGTCTACTGCATCTGCAACGCTGGTCACAATGCGGTTGATACGTTTTGGCTCACCGTCTACGATTCCTCTTAACTGTACGGTATACTGGCACTCCTGATCATGGAATCTGTCAAGACTTCCAAATTTGATCGGTTTTACAAGTACGATGTCCCCGTTAAATTTCCCCTGCTCATTTGCAATGTCGATCATATAGTCAACAAATGCACGAAGGAAATTTCCCTCTCCGAACTGTAATACTTTAACCGGTCTCTCCACTTTTCCTGTTTTCTTTCTGTTTAATAATTCCATCATATTCCTCCTGCTTATCAGCTCATCACTGCACAATGTCATTTTGTAAGCGTTTACAATTTGTATTCTTACACCTTTTTGCCGTTTCGTCAATATGTAATTTTGCACAATTTAGTGATTTTTGTTATTTTTCTTTAAAATCACCATATTTTCTTCTACACTTTTTCTATTTTCACAAAATCCGATATTGCTTTATTTTTTTTAATATTGTATAATCAGACCAGCAGCAATGAAACTGCTTTCATTTTTGTTTACATTCTATATTTAATGTAATCCGAAACGTTTCAGGATGCAAATTTGTTATAAAAGGATTTTTTATATGACTATATATGATATTTCAAAAAAAGCGGGTGTATCGATTGCTACCGTATCCCGTGTATTAAACGGCAGTGACAAGGTCCGCCCTTCCACAAAGAAAAAAGTCATGGATATCATTGAAAAATATGACTACACACCAAATGCTTTCGCACGCGGCATGGGGCTTCACTCCCTGCAGACGATTGGTATTCTCTGTGCAGATTCCTCGGATCTTTTTCTTGCAAAGGCAGTTTATTATCTGGAACAGGAGCTGCAGGCAAACGGTTATGAGTCTCTGCTTTGCTGCACCGGATATAATCTGGAGCTCAAGCAAAATTACCTGAATTTGATCCTTTCCAAAAAAGTAGACGGCATCATTCTTGTCGGTTCTAATTTCATCGGTACTACCGAAGATGAAAACCAGTATATTAAAGATGTTTCCACGCAGGTACCGATCATGCTGTTAAACGCTTCCTTTGATTATCCGAACGTTTACAGCACTTTATGCGACGACTACACGACTATGTTTGAGGCTACCGAGTCCATGTTAGATTCCGGTATCGCCGATCCAGTCTATATTTACAATTCTATTTCATATAGTGGCCGCAAAAAAATAAATGGTTTCAAAGACGCCTTAAAAAAACATGGCATCTCTGATATAGAAAACAGGATCCACAAATACGACGGAGATTCCCAGCAATTCAATGAAATTGCCGACGATTTATCGATTATTGGGTACAACAACTCCATGCTGACAACCTGCTGTATTCCGGAACTCACTTCCGTGGACAACCGCTTAGAAACACAGACTCATCAGTTAGTACAGACCTTAGTCGGTGTTCTTTCCGGTGAAGAAATGCCGAAGAAATCTATTTTCTCCGGCAAACTGATCAAACGTGGAACTACTTTATTCTAAAACAATTTTTATGGAGGAAAAAACAATGAAACAATTTATGGATGAAAACTTCTTACTTCAGAGCGAGACTGCTCAGAAACTTTACCATTCCTACGCAGCAGATGTACCGATCTTAGATTATCACTGCCACATCAATCCGCAGGAAATCTACGAGGACCGTCAGTTTGAAAATATTACCCAGGTATGGTTAGGCGGCGACCATTACAAATGGCGCTTTATGCGTTCCTGTGGTGTCGATGAAAAATACATCACCGGTGATGCTTCCGACAAGGAAAAATTCTTAAAATGGGCTGAGGTTCTCGGCAAAGCGATCGGCAACCCGCTCTTCCACTGGAGCCATCTGGAGTTAAAGAAATATTTCGGTTACAACGGCGTTTTAAATAAGAAAACAGCCGAGGAAGTCTGGGAGTTATGCAATAAGAGACTTGCAGAGAAAGATATGTCTGTCCGCAACATCATCAGACAGTCCAACGTTACTCTGATCTGCACCACCGACGATCCGGTCGACTCCTTAGAATGGCACAAAAAGATTGCAGAGGATGATTCTTTTGACGTTCAGGTTCTTCCGGCATGGCGTCCTGACAAGGCAATGAATATCGAAAAAGTTACATATTTAGATTACATTGCACAGTTATCTGACGTTTCCGGCATCAAAGTAGATACCTTTGCAGCCTTAAAGAAGGCACTTTCAAACCGTATGGATTTCTTCGCTTCCATGGGATGCAGCGTATCTGACCACGCTTTGGAATATGTAATGTACGCACCGGCTTCCGATGATGAGATTGAAGCTATTTTTGCAAAACGTCTCTCCGGAGAAGGTGTTACCCGTGAGGAAGAGTTAAAATTCAAGACTGCATTTATGCTGTTTGTCGGCACAGAGTATACAAAACGTAACTGGGTTATGCAGCTTCACTATGGATGCAAACGTGACAACAACACTCCGATGTTCGACCGCCTTGGACCGGATACCGGATACGACTGCATCAACAACTATGCACCATCTTCTGAGATGGCAGATTTCTTAAATTTCTTAAATAAGAGCGGAAATCTTCCAAAAACTATCATTTACAGCTTAAACCCGAACGACAACCAGGCAATCGGCACGATCTTAGGATGCTTCCAGGATTCCACCGCTGTCGCAAAGATCCAGCAGGGTTCCGCTTGGTGGTTCAACGATCACAAGACCGGTATGCAGGATCAGATGATCTCCCTTGCAAACCTTGGAAATCTCTCCGGTTTTGTCGGCATGCTGACAGACTCCAGAAGCTTCTTATCCTACACACGTCACGATTACTTCCGCAGAATTCTCTGCAACCTGATCGGTGGATGGGTAGAAAACGGTGAGTTCCCGGCAGATTATGATACATTAGAGGAGATCGTAAAAGGTATCTGCTACAACAACTCTGTAAATTACTTTGGATTTAACTTAAAAACCTGCTAAGATATAAAACAGGATGCATGCAGCTTTAATAACCTGATTTTCAGCGTTTTGGATTCATATATTAAGATATTTGTGATGCGCACAGAAAGGCGCAGGAAAGGATTTTTATGGAACTTCGTACTGCAGCATCTCCAAGAGATGTCAAACATTACACAACCGAACGTTTAAGAGAAGAATTTTTAATCGATGATCTGTTCCAGCCGGATGTCATCAAACTTGTATACAGCCATATCGACCGCATCATCACCGGTTCAGCTGTTCCGGTAAAGGAAACTTTAAAATTAACCGCCGGCGACGAGCTGCGCACACAGTATTTCTGTGAGCGCCGTGAGCTCGGTGTGATCAATATCGGCGGTGCCGGCGTGATCACGATCGACGGAAAGGAATACAAAGTTGCCCACAAAGAGGGCATGTACATCGGCATGGGCTCAAAGGACATTTCCTTTGCAAGCGAAAATGCAGATGCTCCTGCAAAATTTTACTTAAACAGTGCTCCTGCACATATGACCTACCCGACTGTCTTGATCAAACCGGAAGGCACACCGGAGGACGGTGTTGTCATCGTAAAAGACTGCAACAAAGTAGAACTCGGCTCCTTAGAGACCGCAAACCACAGAACGATCTGCAAATATATCCTTCCGGGACAGGTAGAGAGCTGCCAGCTTGAGATGGGTATGACAAAACTCGAACCGGGCAGTGTATGGAACACCATGCCATGCCACACGCATGACAGACGTATGGAAGTTTATCTGTATTTTGATATGCCGGAAGATGCACTTGTAATGCATTATATGGGCGAGCCGACAGAGACAAGACACATTGTGATGCGCAATGAGCAGGCTGTCATCTCTCCGAGCTGGTCAATCCACTCCGGATGCGGCACACAGGCATATACTTTCATCTGGGGAATGGTTGGCGAAAATCAGGACTTTGATGATATGGATGACGTTGCAATGACAGATCTGATGTAACTTTTATCAATGCCGGAATATGGGTGTACTGCCACTATTCCGGCAAAATAATATACCGGCAGTACAGAAAAATGAGGATATTCATGAAAATTGCATTAATCAACGAAAACAGCCAGGCAGCAAAAAATGAAATGATCTGTGCCACCTTAAAATCTGTGGTAGAGCCAATGGGACATGAAGTGTTTAACTACGGCATGTACTCTGCTGAAGATACACATCAGCTGACCTACGTGCAGAATGGTATTCTTGCAGCAGTTTTATTAAACTCCGGTGCTGCTGATTTTGTGATCACAGGATGTGGAACCGGCGAAGGCGCCATGCTTGCATGCAACGCATTCCCACAGGTACTCTGCGGACACATCGAATCCCCTCTTGACGCTTATCTTTTCTCACAGGTCAACGACGGGAACTGTATCGCTCTTCCATTTGCAGAAAACTTTGGATGGGGTGGAGAATTAAATCTGACCTATATCTTTGAAAAACTGTTCTGCGCTCCGGGCGGCGGTGGATACCCGAAAGAGCGTGTGGAACCGGAACAGCGCAACAAAAAGATCTTAGATGAAGTTAAAAAAGTGACCCACCGCGATCTCGTATCTATCTTAAAAGAACTTGACCGTGACCTTGTAGTCGGTGCTTTAAGCGGCGAACATTTCAGCGAGTACTTCTTTGCAAACTGTAAAGATGAAACAATCGCTGCCTGTGTAAAAGAGCTGATCGGCTAACAGTCATCACAGCAGAACAGGTAATAACCTGCGAGCATACATAAAATCATGAGCACAAACCCACAGAAACGGTTGTGAATGACGATCATCACAAGCATTCCCATTGCGAAGCAGAACAGTGCAAATCCGAGCATCCGTTTCATGGCAGACTCCAATAAAGAAACGCATATATTACTGATAATATATGCGTTTCTTTTGCGTTTCTATACTGTTTTAAAAAATTATTTGTTTGCGGAATCCTTTAAGATATCCTCCATCTCTTTTCCAGCTGCTGATTTTGCGGCATCATCGGTCTGATCCGCTGCGGAGTCCTCAGAAACCACATCATTTTTCGAGGTAAATTTGTTTACAAAATCCGGCACCATATCAAGTATTTTCGTAATTCCATCCTGATTCTTGATGTTTACCAGTTTTGTTGTCCCGTTCTGGATCACAAGAACTGCACTCGGCATGATCTTTCCACCCATACCACCGGCACCGTTATTTTTCTTTTCCTGTGAAAAAGCTCCGGCTGCAACACCAAATGAAACATCCACCAGCGGAAGGATGATCGTATCACCAATATGGATCGCATCACCCACTACTGTTTTTGTTGTGATAAAACTGTCCATCCCCTTAAACAAGGACTCTACTGTTGTATGAAAACTGTTGTCTGCCATAATAAAAACCTGCCTTTCTCTTTTTCTTTACTTAAAAAATTTCTTTATAAAATTCCGGATATCACGCTCCTTTAACAGACGGATACCGGATATAAGTACATGTACGAGACGGATGTGCCCCTTTACCAGAAAAGTACCTTTCACATATGTCTTATCTGCTTCAAAATCGGGATAAATCCCAATATCATACTGATAGATTGCCGGAAACATGGCAAGGATTCCAAGTGCCTGTCCGGTCGCTGACGGCTCCCACAGTGCAAAATTCAGTTCTGTGTCAATCTTTCGAAAACGTGAATGTTTCAGTAAATATTTAAGTTCTTTCCAGATTGCAGAAACACTATTACGGTTATGTTCATCGGTCAGTGCAGCCTTTATTTTTCCTGCCTGCCCGGACAGGTCTGCCAGTTTTCCACGAATACCTTTGATTTTATTAGTGATATCGTGAAATTTACTTGTTATCCTCTGTCCAAACGATACTTTTTCTGAATCTGTCTCATCTATATTCTTTCGTACTATAGACGTCTGCTCTTTCGTATCTGTACCATCTTTTGAATCTTTCTTTTCATTGGCTTCTGCTGCATCTTTTACACTGACATCCCGCCGTTGCATTTTTGAATCTGATGGAAGTATGTTTTCAACCTCTGCTTTTGTCTCATGCACTGCCGTGTCTGTACTGTCTACATCCGGTTCTTCCTCTTCGTCCTCCAGCTTCTTCCCCAGAGCGATACGTTTTCCAAAGAGTTTCAGCGTATAAGAAAAACCTTCCTCGTTATAAGAAAAGCCAAACGACAGAATATGAAGCAGCCAATGCACTTTTCCCTGAACCCGGATATTTTCTTTTATGCTTCCATCCGTCCTGTAACGAACCGGCACAACTAATACAAGAAAAACAATCAGCAGAAAAAGTGCAGGCAGCGTCAGCAGGATCCAGCCGATTATTTTTAATATGAGCAATATAACTGACATTCTACGCTCCTTACCCCTGTTTTTCTGCAAGATAGGCGCGGACGGCAAATGTGCCGGTACTGTGGTACACTTCATCCACAATGGATGCTGCGACCTCAATCGCTTCATCATAGCCCTTTGCCAGTCCCACAACCACCATATCTTTTTTCGGATACCCTTTTTGCATCAGTTCGTATGATGGTATGATATCAAGCAGATTCTGTGTGTTAGAGGCTAATGTGATCACATAAATCCCAATCTGTCCGGCATTGTGCATAATCTTCCATTTGACCTTCTTTGTCTTATGTACAATACTTTCTCCAACATACAAATCCTTATACCATATCATACATCCTGCTCCATCTTTCTGATGTGTTTTGTTTATTCATACCTGTGGCTGCCCCACAGATTATTCTTCTTTAATTCCTGATATTCCTCATACGCTCTTTCTAACATCTGTTTTTCATTCGGAAATTTCAAAAGATGATACGCCTCATGGTATTTGTAATAACCGGAATCGACAAAATATTCTTCACGCTGTGGTTTGCTGTAATAACTGTCTGCCATCATCAGATACCAGTGCACCGTCTTCTCCACAACATCCTCCGGTACCGTAAATGAATACTGACTTTTCCCGATATATTTCATCAGGGTTGCTTTCACACCAGTCTCTTCATATACTTCCCTCATCGCTGTATCCTTATATTCTTCTCCTGCTTCCACAGTTCCCTTTGGAAGTACCCATCCCTCGTATTTATTTTTGTAATTTTTGTACAAGAGCAATATTTTGCCGCGAAATATTACCACACCACCACAACTTGTTGCCTCGATCATCGCAATACCTCCTGATGTGGTTTTTTATAATACTGTCATGCTAATAAGTATAATACTTTTCAAAAGCACATGCAACATTTCATTCATTATAATATGCATCAAAAACCTCTTTTGCAATCGGCACGGCATATTCACTTCCGACACCTGCTTTTTCCACGATGACAGCGATTGCAATATCGGATTTATCATCCCGGTGTGCATATCCCACAAACCAGGAATGCGAGGAATCTGCACCGGTAGAATACTCTGCTGATCCAGTCTTTCCTGCCGCCTCATAGCTTTGACCGCTCAGTTTTTTACCGGTTCCTGTCTCCACCACATAATTCATATAATCTTTTAAAATTGCTGCCTCATCCGTTGTCATAAGCGTACCGTATTCTTCCGGCTCATACTGCTCGACCAGTGTTCCGTCGCTGCTCTCCACACGGTCTAACACATATGGCTTCATCAGTACTCCATCATTATTGATTGCACTGACAAGCAACGCCATATGAAACGGTGTCACAAGTGTCTGTCCCTGTCCAATGGAGGTTGCCATAATTGCCGAAGATCCGTCTGACTTATCTAACACAAAACTGCTCTTAGATGCCTGCAGATCCGTCGGAAGGCTGGTATTAAACAGCATTTTATTACACAGCTGTCCAAACTGGTCGATGTCAAGTTCCATTCCAAGCGATGCGTAAAATGCATTGCAGGAATTGGCAAATGCCTGGCGCAGATTCTGCGTTCCATGGCTCTTGTTTCCATAGCAGTGGATCGTATGATTTCCAACCGTATAACTGCCTGTACAGGTATAACTGTAATTTTCATAGTCTGCATGTTCCTGAATATACTCTAAAGTTGTCAGGATCTTAAATGTCGATCCCGGCGGATAAAGTCCCTGCGTCGCACGATTTAAGAGTGCTGCATCCGTGTTTTCATCTGCGGTCAGATTATCCCAGTCGGCTGCAATCGTGTTCGGATCAAAATCCGGTTTTGACACCATCGCAAGAATCTTTCCGGTGGAAGGCTCTAATACAACGATTGCTCCCTTATAATACCCCAATGCATCGTATGCCGTTGCCTGCAGTCCATAATCCAATGTTGTGACCACATTGTCCCCAGGACTTTTCTCCCCCTGCATCTCGTCTCCAACTTTATCTATAAAAGCTGTATTTGACCGTAACAGATTAAAATTTGCCAGTGACTCGATGCCTGATTTTCCCTTGGTAGAATACCCGACTATATGGGAAAATATACTGCCATACGGATATCTCCTTGTCTCATTTCCCTCACTGTCCGTCACCGTCTCCGCAAGCACCTGTCCATCATTCGTCAGGATCTGCCCGCGCACGATCTTCTGTGCAAATGTCTCCTGTCTGGTATTATAAGGATTATTGATAAATTCCTCGCTCTTAAAAAACTGGAAGTAAGAAAAATATCCCATCAGACAGATAAACAGTGCCAGAAATGAATATGTGATCACTGCAAATTCCTGGTTTTTTGTATTCTTTTTCTTTTTTCCTGTCTTAGTAGAGTTCTTCGACCTGTTGTC